>Ga0265327_10001922_pt1 | contig 23983 bp, 16 predicted proteins | sample 41621metaG_FD_202089 | JGI IMG/M metagenome (GOLD analysis project Ga0265327, IMG submission 202089) | Rhizosphere microbial communities from Carex aquatilis grown in University of Washington, Seatle, WA, United States - 4-16-21 metaG | ecosystem: Host-associated > Plants > Roots > Rhizosphere...
ATTTTCTTTTTCAACAATTTGGGCGTTAGAAGATATGCTAAATAAGATAACGACCAAGATTGGAAATAAAATCTTTTTCATTGTCCGATTTAATTTAAATTATTATTCAATTTTTATTTTCAATTAGATTTAAACGTTTTATAATAATCTTCCCAAGGCTTTGATTTAAAGGCGTCGTCGCCAAAATAATGAAAAACGACATTTAAAAAATCTGTTCCGTAAAAACCGGACATTTTGTTAATTAATTGCGCTTTTTCGTCGAGCCAAAACAGAGACGGAAATTTTATTTCTTTTTGCAAAAAAGCGCCGGCTAATTGATGAATCGAAAATGGACCTTTACCTTGATTGATAAATTTTGAACCCATAAAATTGATAGTATCCTGACTGATTGCATTTAATCTAACCGGATAATAATTTGTGTTTATATATTTTGCCAAACCGGGATTACGATAAACAATTGAATCCATAATCCGGCTACTGATAATCGGGTCAACATAAATATTGACAAACATTTTTTTGGGTTTTTCTTTCTGCAATCTCGATGCTTCTTCGAAAGTCAACCATTTTATTTTTGCTTTGGTTAGCGAATCTCTGTTTAATTTAGAATCTGCCGGAACGAAAGTCAAATTAAAGAATTTTTCAAATTCGTCGAAAGGCGTATTTTTGTAAACGTCTTCTGCAAAAAATGCAAGCAATGGCATAATTTTTTTCGGTTCCATATAACCTGGTACCGGCGACGGTTTGCCTTCACGGTCAAAATAAACGATTGTCGGATATGACATTTGCCCGACTAAAAGTCTAACAGCTAAATCGTGCGTTTTGCCATATTTTCCACGCGTGTAAGTCGAGTCGTTGTATTTAATTGTGTCGCTGGTTTCGGCATCGAAACGCACCGGATAAAAATTGTTTTGAATGTAATTTGCAATTTCCTGATTGGCAAAAGTATTCTTCATCATTACCTTGCACCAGCCGCACCAACCGGTATAAACGTCCATAATAATCGGACGCTTTTCTTTTTTGTACATTTGCTGCGCCTGTTCGATGGTGTACCATTTTATTGGACTTGGCGATTCGACAACTTGAGCATTCGCAAAAATTGTAAAAAGAAAAATAGTAGTAATCAGACATTTTATTTTTTTCATTATTCTGTATGCTTTTTTAATTCAATACGCAAATATACAATTATAATCGAAAAATTGTTTTATTTATTGCGTCTGTCCTAAAACGAACACTATTATTGCATTTTCGAACAATTTTTCAGGTTGATTTTTATATCGATTTTTTAGCAAAATTTTGCGCATCAAATGGATACCAAAATTGGCATAATAAATGTTAAAAAATGTTGCAGCGATTTTCGATTTTGAAGTCAAATTGACAATAAAAAATTAGTAGAAAAACAGAACCGGTTTATGGATAGAGCTTTAGAAAAACCTAAATGGTTTAAGCAGCGGAATTTTTGGATTCGAGTAGGAGCGGGACTTCTGCTACTTACTATTTATTTAGCTTTTTTCCGTGAACATGGTTCGCGTCTGAATGTCAGCACCGATAAACTTACAATTGATGATGTCAAAAAAGATACTTTCCAGGATTACATGGCAACCATGGGAACGGTTTTTCCGATCCGGACAATTTATCTTGACGCAATGGAAGGCGGACGCGTCGAAGAAATTTTGATTGAAGAAGGCTCGATGGTCAAAAAGGGCGACATTATTTTAAAACTCAACAATCCAAATTTAAACATGACCATAATGGCCAGCGAAGCTGACCTTGCCGAAAAAATAAATTTTTTACGCAATACACAAGTACAAATGGAGCAAAACAAACTCGATTTGAAAACAAAAATAATTGATTTGGATTATAAGTATTTGGATGTAAAAAGGACGTACGAAAATAATAAAAAATTTTACGCCAGTAATCTTATTTCGTTGGACGAGTTTAATAAATCGAAAGAAAATTATGATTATACTTTGTTGACCAAACAATTGTTAACGGAACGTTGGAAACAAGATTCGATTTATCGCAAAATCCAGACTGAACAAATGGAAGAATCGTTGGCACGTATTCGTGAAAATTTAAAATTAGTGCGTCTGAGATTGGTAAATCTCGATGTGAAAGCGCCTGTTGACGGACAGCTTGGTCAACTGAATGCTGAAATTGGTGAACAAAAAACGCAGGGACAACGATTGGGTTTGATAAACGATTTGAGCGCCTATAAAATTCAAGCTGAAATTGACGAGCATTATATTTCGCGCATTGTTACCGGACTTGGTGGCGATTTCGAATTTAACAATAATAGCTATAATCTTAGCGTCAAAAAAGTTTATCCCGAAGTACGCAACGGACATTTTTTAATTGACATGAATTTTGGAACAACTATGCCGGAAAATATTAGAGCCGGACAGACTTTCCGGTTGAAATTGCAATTGGGCGAATCGAAAGTTGCAGTGCTTGTTCCGCGTGGTGGATTTTATCAAAATACCGGTGGTCAATGGATTTACGTTGTCGATGTACATGGCAAAACCGCTTTTAAGCGTCAAATTAAAATTGGTCGCCAAAACCCAACTTACTACGAAGTGCTCGAAGGACTTGAACCCGGCGAAAAAGTAGTTACATCGAGTTACGAAACTTTTGGTGACGCAGATAAATTGATTTTGAAATAAATTTTCTTGAAACCCGACAGGTTTTTAAAACCTGTCGAGTTTATTTATAATTTGCGACCCAAAATTATCCATACAATAACAGGTATTCCAAACAATGCAGTTACAGAATTGATTGGCAAATTCCCGCCCGGAAATAATTGAGAAACAATATCGCTCAATAATAAAATATCTGCGCCAAGAAACATGCAAGCAAACATCAGTTTTTTGTGATCAGCGCTTTTAAACATGATGCGAGCAACGTGCGGAACAGCAATATCAATAAACCCAATTGGTCCGCAAAAGGCAGTAATTGTTCCGGTCAAAATACTTGTGCTTAAAAAAATGATTATTCGCGATTGTTTTATGTTGATGCCCAAAGTTTGTGCATAATTTTCGCCGAGCAATAAAGCGTTTAATTTTTTAATTGACAAAATTGCAATGATGAAGCCCAACAAAATAACTGGAATTAAAATTGTCAATTGATTGCGTGTTATTCCGCCCAAACTGCCCATCGTCCAGATAACAAAAAATTTAAGCAGACTTTCCGAACTAAAATATTGCAAAATACTTACAAACGCCGAAGTCGCACTCGAAAATAAAATACCAAGTACCAGAATTGTCATTACATCGCGCACGCGCATAGAAACTGCAAGAATTATCATCAGTACAACTGCCGAACCCAACCACGCAGCGAAAACAATTCCTAAATTCTGCATAAAACCGAAAATGATTGTATTAAAAACAGAATATCCAAGCAACAAAAATGCTACGCCCAAACTGGCGCCACTACTGATACCTAAAATATAAGGTCCGGCAAGCGGATTTTTAAAAACTGTCTGCATTTGCAAACCACTTACCGACAAAGCGGCACCTGCTAAAATTGCAGTCATAGTTTTTGGAACACGAAAATCGTGAATGACAACAAGCCAGTCATTGTTTATTGTATTGTTTAATAAAAAATAATTTATAATTTCGCGCAATGGAATTTTAACGACACCAAAAATTAAATCGGTGAAAATTAACAATGCGGTTAAGATTCCAAGTGCTGTAAAAAGTATTATGTTTTTTTGCATTCAACTAAATATTAAATAAATATAAACAGGTTTATTTTTAAGTATCAGACCTGTTGAAAAATATTTCAAAGAAAGTAAAAATAATTGATAAAAATATTTGAAAGTCTCGATAAAATTATCGACTTTTGCAAACCAAAATAAAAAATAAAATCATGTCAAGAATTTGTCAAGTTACAGGAAAAAAGATGATGGTGGGAAACAATGTATCTCACTCGAAAAGAAGAACTAAAAGAGTATTTTTACCGAATTTAGTAACCAAGAAATTTTTCTTGCAAGAAGAAAATCGCTGGATAACCTTAAAAGTTACAGCGGCAGGCATGAGAACCATCAATAAAAATGGTTTGAAAGCTGTATTAGAAAAAGCTAAAACCAAAGGTTTTATAGCTAATTATTAATCATAAACTGCATTTAAAAAATGGCAAAAAAAGGTAACAGAGTTCAGGTAATATTAGAATGTACCGAACAAAAATTGAGCGGTGTTCCGGGGATGTCGCGATATATCACAACCAAAAACAAAAAGAACACTACTGCACGAATGGAATTGAAAAAGTACAATCCGTTTATGAAAAAAGTAACTTTACATCGTGAAACTAAATAAAACATTATAAGTCATGGCAAAAAAGACTGTTGCAACATTAAAAAAAGGTACCGGTAAAGATTATACCAAAATTATAACGATGGTACGTTCTCCAAAAACCGGCGCATATACTTTTAAAGAAGAAATCGTTTTTAACGATAACATTAAAGATTACTTGGAAAAAAATAAAAAGTAGTTTATTTAATTATTGTGAATATTATCAAAGCTTTCTTCAGTTTTGGGGAAAGCTTTTTCTATTTAATTACGAATTAGGAATTACGAATTACGAATTTGCTACGCACTGCGTAATTCGTTGCCAAAATTCGTAACTCGTAATTCCTAATTCGTAATTAATCATGGGACTTTTCAATTTCTTTTCGAAAGAAAAAAAAGAAAAACTCGACGAAGGACTTTCGAAAACCAAACAAAATGTTTTTCAAAAATTATCGAAAGCCATTTTGGGAAAATCGAAAGTTGACGATGAAGTTCTCGATAATCTCGAAGAAATTCTTATTTCTTCGGATGTTGGCGTTGAGACAACTTTGAAAATTATCCAACGCATCGAAAAGCGCGTCGCCGCTGACAAGTACGTTAGTACAAGTGAACTGAATAAATTGTTGCGTGAAGAAATTGCCGCTTTACTCGAAGAAACAGGTAATGAAAATTTAGTCGATTTCAACTTTACACGCAAAGACGAAAATCCTTATGTCATAATGGTTGTCGGTGTCAATGGCGTTGGCAAAACTACTACTATCGGCAAATTAGCGTATCAATTTAAGAAGGCAGGAAAAAATGTTTACATCGGAGCCGGTGATACTTTCCGCGCTGCAGCAATTGAACAAATCAGCATTTGGGCTGACCGCGTCGGCGTTCCGATTGTTAAACAACAAATGGGTTCAGATCCCGCATCGGTTGCTTTTGATACGTTGACGTCAGCAAAAAAAAATAATGCAGACGTTGTAATTATTGACACTGCCGGACGTTTGCACAATAAAATCAATTTGATGAACGAACTTTCGAAAATCAAGAAAGTCATGCAAAAAGTTTCACCTGACGCACCGAACGAAATTCTTTTGGTACTCGACGGTTCTACAGGACAAAATGCGTTTGAACAAGCTAAACAATTTACATTGGCGACCGAAGTAAATGCGCTTGCAATTACTAAACTTGATGGTACCGCAAAAGGTGGTGTGGTTATTGGCATTTCGCATCAATTTAAAATTCCTGTAAAATATATCGGCATCGGCGAAGGTTTGGAAGACTTGCAGGTTTTCAACCGCTACGAATTTGTTGATTCACTTTTTGCAAATTAGTTTTATTTTGCATTTTTATGTCCCACAAAATTAATGTCATCACACTTGGTTGTTCGAAAAACGTTGTCGATTCAGAATTTTTAATGCGTCAACTCGATGCGAACCATTTTAAAATTGTTCACGACGAAGACGACACCGATGCCAAAACCATTATAATCAATACCTGTGGATTTATTAACGACGCCAAACAAGAATCAATTGATACAATTTTGAGTTTTGTTGAAGCACGCAAACGCGGCGATGTCGAACATTTATATGTAATGGGTTGTTTGTCGCAACGTTATTTAAATCAATTAAAAAAGGAAATACCAGATGTTGACCAATATTTTGGCGTCAATAGTTTTCAGGAAATTGTTGCCACACTTGCAAAAGAAGTTCAGTCGAAAAACAAAACCGAAATTAATTATAAAACCGAACTTGTTGGAGAGCGTTTAATCAGCACGCCAAAACATTATTCATATCTCAAAATTTCCGAAGGCTGCGACCGCAGTTGTTCTTTCTGCGCCATTCCTTTGATTCGTGGCAAACATATATCAAAACCAATTGAAGAACTTGTTGCCGAAACAATGTTTTTGGTTAAGCAAGGCGTCAAAGAAATAAATTTGATTGCGCAAGATTTATCTTATTACGGACTTGATATTTACAAACAACAAAAGTTAAGCGAATTGTTGCAACGACTCTCGGATATTAAAAATTTAGAATGGATTCGTTTACATTACGCTTATCCGGCAAACTTTCCGCTCGACGTTCTTAAAGTAATGAACGAGCGCGAGAACATTTGTAAATATCTTGACATTCCTATTCAGCACATTAGCGACAACGTTTTAAAATTAATGCGTCGCGGACATGGAAGTCAGCAAACCAAAGAGTTGATTGAACGCATCCGAAACGAAGTACCCGGAATAGCTTTGCGCACAACTATTTTAGTCGGACATCCGCAAGAATCAAAAGACGATTTTAATCAATTGCTCGATTACGTCAAACAAACAAAGTTTGACCGGCTTGGCGTCTTCACATATTCTCCCGAAGAAGATACGCATTCGTTTATTAATTACAAAGACAACGTTTCTGAGAAAACGAAACTCCAACGTGCAGATTTGTTGATGCAAGCGCAACAATCAATTTCGCAGGAATTGAATTTGCAAAAAATTGGCAGAATATTAAAAGTTATTATCGACCGCAGCGAAGAAGATTTCTTTTACGGTCGCACCGAATTTGACTCACCCGAAGTTGACAACGAAGTTTTAATCGAAAAATCGAAACACAAATTAGAAATCGGCAAATTTTATCAGGTCAAAATAAACGATGCCGACGAATTTGATTTGATTGGCGAAGTTCTATAATTTTACCTGAATCAATTTTTTTCTGATTATTTTTTATCTTTGTTGTTTAAAACAAGAAATGATTTTTTAACACCATTATAAAAATGCAAGAACTAATTGGTACAAACAACCGAGTCATAGAAATTGATTTGACAAATGGAACGTCAACTATAATAACTATTACCGATGACGACAGAAAACTGTATCTGGGCGGAAAAGGATTAGGTTTAAAACTTTTGGCAGAAAGACTTAAACCCGGAACACCTGCATTGAGCGAAGAAAACATTCTGATTATAATGACAGGAGTTTATATGAATAGCGGCGTACCATGTTCAGCGCGTTTTACAGCAATTACAAAGTCGCCATTGACTGGTATTATTATCACATCTTCGTGCGGTGGACCTTTTGGTATGGCACTTAAAACTGCCGGTTACGACGGTATAATTCTTAAAGGTAAAGCGCCGCAACGTTCAGTTTTAAATATTGGTGAAACTTTCCAATTAACCAACGCCGGAAATCTTTGGGGAATGGATACAGAACAAACACAAAAAGAATTGAATTTACCAAGCGGTGGCGGCGCTTTGGTCATTGGTCCAGCTGGTGAAAATTTAGTTTCGATAGCCAACGCAGTTTCTGGTCATCGTTTTTTAGGCCGCGGCGGAATTGGTGCTGTGCTGGGTTCGAAAAATATTAAAGCAATTGTTGCCGAAGGTAAAAAATATAAAGTAGTTGCTAAACAAAAAGAAGACTTGGATAAACTTAAAAAGATCGGAACTAAATATATTAATAATAATTATATTACGGCGACTTTATATCGAAATTACGGCACCAATTCGCATATTCGTTTGTGCAACGCATCGCAAATTTTGCCGGTACGAAATTTCACATCCGGTTCGCATCCCGAAGCTGAAAAAATTTCAGGTGAATTGTTTGCCGAAAAATATACAAAACGTCATCACACCTGCAAACCGTGCACCATTTTGTGCGGACACGAAGGCGAGTTCAACGGCAAGCGAATGTCAATTCCCGAATATGAAACAACCGGTTTGTTAGGCTCAAACCTTGAAATTTTCGATCCTATAAAAATTGCCGAATGGAATCATTTGTGTGGCTTGATGGGATTAGATTCAATAAGCATGGGAAGCGTTTTAGGTTGGACAATGGAAGCGACCGAAAAAAAATTAATTCAATCGACTTTGAAATTTGGAAGTCCGGATAATGTTGCCGAAACAATTGTTGATGTCGCTTACAAAAGAGGTTTAGGGTTGGATTTGTCAGAAGGAACACGCGCGTTGTCTGAAAAATATGGTGGTTTAGATTTTGCAATTCAGGTAAAAGGTTTGGAAATTGCAGCTTACGATCCGCGCGGCGCTTGGGGACAAGGTTTGGCTTATGCAACTGCCAATCGTGGCGGTTGTCATTTGTCGGCGCCGGTTTTTTCGCTCGAAGGGACATTGCATTATTTATTGCCGCACACAACGTTGTCAAAAGTTACGTTTACCGATTATTTCGAAAATATGTTTTCGGCAGTAAACTCAATGCACGGCTGTCAATTTACATCTTTTGCTTATATGCTCGAACCATTTATTGCAAAAAATACGCCTAAACCTTTACTCGCATTTACCATGCAGACCATGCCCAAAATGGCTTTGGCGCTCATGGATATTTCGATGTACAGCAAATCTTACGAAGCAATTACCGGAATCAAACTTTCGCAATCCGATATGCTAAAAGCCGGTAAGCGAATTCATCTTCTGGAACGTTTGCTCAATACGCGCGAAGGAATTTCTGCAAAAGACGACACGCTTCCGGCTCGCTTTTTAAACGAAGGTCGAAAAGACGATCCCAAGAATCATGTTGTTCCACTCGATAAAATGTTGAAAAAATATTATAAAGTTAAAGGCTACGATGCCAATGGAATTCCAAAACCCGAAACTTTAAAGAAATACGGAATTAAGTTTTAACTTGACTATAACTTTGTCAAAGCTAAGTTAAAATTATGCTTTCTTCGGAATTTTGCTCATTGCTCTTTCTGACATTGCAGTTATTGACAAAGATGGATTGACACCCGGATTTGCTGAAATCGCAGAACCGTCGCAAACATACATGTTTTCGTAACCAAATACTTTATGGTCGATATTTATTACGCCTTTGTCTGGACTTTCCCCAATAACAGCGCCTCCTAAAATATGCGCGGTCGATGGAGCTCCGGTTATCATATCGAGATTTAACATGACGGGTTTGCCACCAACAATTTCGGCAGTTTTATTTATTAATTCTTCTGCTGCCGGAATAAATGGTGTCGCTTTTGGTCCCGACGACATCGAAGACGTTAACTTAAACCAACCTCTTTTAAACCTGACCGTACTGTCGAGATGTTGCATGAATAAAAGTATGATAGACTGCTTGGCAAAATCTTTTGAAACCCATGCTCTGAAAAGAATATCTGGTTGTGTAATTACTTTCCAAATAAGTTTTGGAATTCTCACAATTGCTCTTTTATCAAACAGAATAGGTGAAGCAGCAATTTTCCAAAATCCTGAACCTTTGCTGTATCTCACAGGTTCTAAATGTCCGTCTTCGTTGGGTGGAAAAATGGAACCAATTGCGACGCCTTTAGAATAATCTTTGTCCGATTTTTTTGTAACAACCATCGCTAAATTCTCATTATTCGTGCGAATATGGTCACCCACAACCGGCGAAAGATTGGGTAACAAATTTTTATGCTTCATATCGAGCAATAAACGCACTGTACCCAACACACCGCCTGAAAATATGACGCCTTTTGCTTTAACGGTTTGTTTGTTTTTCGCAAACGATGTCATGTTTTGATGCGTTATTAAATAACCTTCAGAACCGTCAGCTTTGCCATCAGGCACAACCGTTTTGACAATTCTTTCGGCAATTATTTTAGCGCCTTTTTTTTTTGCCAGATATAAATAATTTTTATCCAATGTATTTTTTGCATTATGCCTGCAACCAATCATACAACCACCGCAAAACGAACAACCTTCGCGCTCAGGTCCTTCGCCGTTGAAAAACGGATCGGGAACTGTTTTTTCGGGTTCGCCAAAAAATACGGCGACATTTGTAGCTTCAAATTCTGCTTCTTTATTCATCGCTTTAGCTACTTCCAACAACGCCAAATCACAATCGAATAAACGCGGATTTTTTGCAGCGCCCAACATTCTTTCAGCTTCGGTATAATGCGGTGCTAATTCATTTTCCCAGTTTGTTAAACCTGCCCAATTGCCACTATTATAAAATGCAGTTTTCGGACGTGGTAATGTATTAGCATACGTCAACGAACCGCCGCCAACACCAGTGCCACTCAGTACGGTAACGTCTTTAAACAATGTAATTTTAAAAAGACCATAAAAACCAAAGGATGGTAACCATAGCCACTTTTTGAGATTCCAGTTTGTTTTTGGAAAATCGTTTTTCTTAAACCATTTTCCTTTTTCGATAACCAAAACTTTGTAACCTTTTTCGCTCAACCTTAAAGCCGATACCGAGCCGCCAAATCCCGAACCGATAATTACGTAATCGTATTCTTCAATTTCCTGTTTCATAATATTTTTAATTAAGTGCGAATGGTTTATAATGGATTTTTAAAATGCAAGACAATGATACATATTAATTTTCAAAAATACAAACTACGGAATTTAAAATGCAAGATACAAATTTTCGATTTGACAAATTATTTTTATCTTTGAATTTGAAACAAGCTAAAATTTTTTCTCATGGACAAATTTTCATACCTAAGCGGAAGCGACATTCAAGCAATTGATACTTTATATTCTCAGTTTTTAAATGACAAAAATTCGGTTGACGAAACCTGGCAAAAATTTTTTCAAGGTTACGAATTTGCGCGAACAAATTATACAGACAAACCTTCGATTTCGAAAGGAAGTCCAATTGTTGACAAAGAATTTAAAGTCATCAATCTGATTAACGATTATCGCCAGCGCGGACATTTGTTTACAAAGACAAACCCGGTTCGGACGCGACGCAAATATTTTCCGACGCTCGACATTGAAAATTATGGACTTGACAAAAAAGATTTAGAGACTTTTTTCGAAGCTGGAAGTCAAATTGGATTGGGAGCGCAAAAATTAAAAGACATCATTTCAGTTTTAGAGCAAACGTATTGTCATTCAATTGGTGTTCAATATTTGTTTATTCCACAACCACATATTGTAAAATGGCTGGAGCAAAAAATGGAGTCGCAAAAAAATACACCAAATTTTTCGTCTGAAAAAAAGAAAGATATTTTCTTTCACCTCAAATCAGCCGTTGGTTTCGAAAAATACATTCATCGCAAGTTTGTCGGACAAAAGCGTTTTTCGCTCGAAGGCGCCGAAAGTTTGATTCCTGCGCTCGATGCAATTATAGAAAAAGGTGCTGAACTTGGCATTTCAGAATTTGTAATCGGCATGTCGCATCGTGGACGATTGAATGTGCTGGTAAACATTATGCAAAAACCATATAACGACATTTTTCGCGAATTTGTAGGCAAAGAATATACCGAAGACATTGAACTCGGCGACGTCAAATATCATTTGGGTTACGACACAGAAATTACAAGCGACACCGGCGTCAAAGTAAAATTAAATTTGATACCCAATCCATCGCATCTCGAAACGTCGGATGGTTTGGTACAAGGACTTAGCCGCGCATTGATTGACCACAAATACGACAAAAACTACGACAAACTTGCACCGATAGTCATTCATGGTGATGCTGCGATTGCCGCACAAGGCGTGGTTTACGAAACAATTCAGATGTCGCAATTAAATGGTTACAAAACCGGTGGCACAATACATTTGGTGGTAAACAATCAAGTTGGATTTACAACCAATTATATCGACGCACGTTCCAGCACCTATTGCACCGACATTGCAAAAGTTACGCTTTCGCCAATTTTACATGTCAATGGCGACGACGTCGAAGCGGTGGTTTATGCAATTGAACTGGCAATTGAATATCGACAAAAATTTCATACCGATATTTTTATTGACATTCTGTGTTACCGCAAATACGGGCACAACGAAGGCGACGAACCACGGTTTACTCAACCTACGCTTTACAAAGCAATTGCGTCGCACCCAAACCCAATGGAAATTTATGCAAAGCAATTAATAGAACAAGACGTTTACAGCGAACAAGATGTCAAAGATGCAGAAAAAGATTTTAATGATTTGTTAGACGCAAAATTCGATTTGGCTTCGCAAGGCGACAAAGTGCGCATGAAATTATTTTTGAGCGACTTGTGGCAGAAATATAAATTTGCTGATCATCTGGATGTTCAAAACTCACCCGAAACCGGAGTCGCAAAAAATGAATTGATTGAATTGGCGGCAAAAATTAATATTTTACCAGACGGCAAAAAATATTTTGATAAAATTGTAAAACTCTTTGCCGACCGTCAAAAGATGATGGAAACCGGAACGCTCGATTGGGCGATGGGCGAATTGCTGGCGTACGCAACGTTGTTAAACGCCGGTCATCCGGTTCGCATCAGCGGTCAAGACGTCGAACGCGGAACGTTTTCGCATCGACACGCAACAGTTGTAATTGAAGACACCGACCAAAAATATATTCCGCTTAAATCCGTCAGCGAAAAATTTGAAATTTACAATTCATTGCTTTCGGAATATGGTGTGTTAGGTTTTGAATATGGTTATGCGTTGGCTGTTCCTGACGGTTTAACAATTTGGGAAGCGCAATTTGGCGATTTTCATAATGTCGCACAAGTAATTATTGACCAATATATAAGTTCGGCGGAAGAAAAATGGGGATTGAAAAATGGTCTTGTACTTTTGTTGCCGCATGGTTTTGAAGGTCAGGGACCGGAACATTCGTCGGCGCGTGTTGAACGTTTTTTGACATTGGCGGCAAACAACAATATGCAGATAACTAATTGTACGACACCTGCAAATTTCTTCCATCTATTGCGACGTCAGGTCTTAAGAAATTTTAGATTGCCGCTTATCAATTTCTCGCCCAAAAGTTTGTTGCGTCATCCAAAATGTGTTTCGGATTTAGTAGATTTTACAACTGGCAAATTTTTAGAAGTTATTGATGACAATGACGTTGATGTAAATGAAGTTCGTCGTTTAGTTTTCTGTACCGGAAAAATTTATTACGATTTGCTGGAAAAAAAACAGGAATTTCTGGCGCGTGATGTCGCGTTGGTGCGTATTGAACAATTACATCCGTTTCCGGCAAGTCAGATAAAAAATATTTTGAAAAAATATCTGAATACCAAATTAACACTTTGGGTACAGGAAGAACCTGAAAACATGGGTGCTTGGCGTTATATTAAAAACGAAATGAAAAATGAACATCTTGTCTGCGTAAGTCGCATGGCAAGTGGAAGTCCGGCAATTGGTCTGCATCATTTACATCAGGTACAACAAAACGAAATTATTTATAAAGTTTTCCGTCGCTGCGACTGCGAATTGAAAAACATATATTGCGGTTTGCAATGCGTTGTGGGCAGTTCGCGCGAAGAAATTTTGAAACAGTTCAATTATTTGTAGTTCCAATAGTTGAGACAAAAGATATATCGAAAAATACATTTGAACGCCTAAAGTAATATTTTTTTGTGGAATGGTTTTCGAACATTGGAATTGCATAAATTGACTTTAGATAAAAAACTTTTGCCAATTTTTTTTTGCTTTATTTATTTGCAAATTTTATTGAAATTGCTACTTTTGCATACAACTCGTAATTCGTAATTAACATGAAGCCTAAATTCATACTTAAAATTGAAATAAAATCAATTTTTGTTTACCGGAGCGAATATAAACTTGCCTTGTACGAACCAAATACTGGAAAGTCGATTTGATGAAAATATCAAAATCCTAAATAATAATTTTATCAAAATAAAAAAATGGCAAAGAAAAAAAATAATAAAAATGCTGCAATTAATCAGGCGTATATTTTGGATAAACAACGAAAAGAATACTTTTGGAAATCGTTTAAGGATTTAATCAATTTAATTGGCGAAGACGATTTATATAGTCTAATTCCGGAACATATTAAAACTTTGCTCTACAACCAGCGTTTTTATGCTTTACAGATTAAATATCCGAAAGATTTTCCATTATCAAAACAGGAAAAACATGACCTTGAGCTCATTTTTAAAAATTTTCAAGAAACACATTTTGTTGAAATCGAGAATAAAAAATTTAAAATAGATGTAGCTACATTTTCAACCACCTTATTATCGATTTTCAATCTGGTAAAACCCCTTGAAGATAGCGATTTTTCTGGAGCTGCAAAAATTAAAAACAAATTAATGCCGATTGTTGAAAATAAAGATTATTGGTTAGAGTACTATAAAAATATATTTATAATTTGTAATACAGCTTCAATGGCTGTCAATAGAATTGATAGAATTTACCATTTAAAACAGGGAAGCAATTCTATGAGAAAAAGCGATTGGGGCGCCAAATATCAGATTATTGACATTGAAGAGGAATTACCAGAGAAAAGAAAAATTAAAATAAATAACGAAACACATGTTGCATACAAATTCGGAGGTATTTTTCTTTCAGGATTTGAATGGTTTACTGTAAATCTCGAAACATTTTTACCAAAATCAAAACAAAAAATCTTTGACGTATTTATGCAGAAACATGTTGTAAACCGATTTAGCGAACGAATAGATTATGGAGCCAATCGTATTCTGATTTATACTTTATTTGTGACTTTTCTGAAACCTGTAATGATTAAATATAAAGGACTGTTTTTGCTCGAATATAGTGATCGTAATGTAAAATTAGGATATTTTGCAGGGACGGTTGTTGAAGATATTTTTTTGATTAAAACTTTTTTATTCATTACAAACAACGGAACTCCCGAAGGCGATAAATTGAATGAACTGCTAAAAATAAATCGAAACGATAAAGATTATTTGGCTATTAATAAATTAAGCACTTTTTTAAAAATGAATAGTCAGGATGTGGATGAAATAAAAGATTTGTTTGCTGCTGCTGGATGCGAAACATTATTCGACATGAGATCGAAACTTGATTGTGAAATTTTCGAATTGGATGAACAACCTTATCAAGGCAAAATTAAAAATTACCTGGCAGTTGATAATAGCGATGATTTTACTTTTTTTGATGATGAATCAGAACAAAATATAAATATACTTGATGGTGAAATAAAGGAAGAAGTTTTGACAAGCGTACAATAAACTTAGGACTATCAAAACTTTTTGCAATACGATTTTTTTATCGTATTTTTCAGCCCAAATTAAGCAGTTTCATTAATAATAAAATTCGAAAAAGAAAAATATGTCAAAAAAAAGAGCGTTGATTTCGGTTTTCGATAAAACCGGAATCGTTGATTTTGCAAGAAAATTACACGAACTTGACTGGGAAATTATTTCGACCGGCGGTACTTCAAAACTACTGAAAACAGAAAATATTCCGACAATTGATATTTCGGATGTTACCGGTTTCCCTGAATGTTTCGACGGTCGCGTAAAAACCTTGCATCCAAAACTGCATGGCGGGTTTCTTGCAATTCGCGATAATGTAGAACATCAAAAAATGATGGCAGAATTAGAAATCGAGCCGATTGATCTGGTGGTTTGCAATTTGTATCCATTCCGTGAAACAGTTTCGAAAAAAGATGCGTCGCACGAAGAAATTATAGAAAACATTGACATTGGTGGACCGTCGATGTTGCGTGCAGCTTCAAAGAATTACCGGTTTGTTACTGTAATTACTGACATCAAAGATTACGAAAAGGTTTTGAACGAACTGAAAGAAAAAAATGAAACAAGTTTAGCGACACGCGAATATCTTGCGGGTAAAGTTTTTCATTATACAGCTGCTTATGATACGTTGATTGCCGGATATTTTGCCAAACATAACAACGAAAAATTTCCAGATAAAATAACATTTACTTTTGATAAAAAACAGGAAATGCGTTATGGCGAAAATCCGCATCAAAAAGCCAGTTTTTATACTGACATTTTCGAAACAGAAGGTTCGCTGTCGCAAGCCGAACAATTGCATGGCAAAGAATTATCGTACAACAATATTAACGACGCAAACGGCGCTATCGAATTATTGAAAGAATTTGACGAACCAACAATTGTTGCAATCAAACACGCAAATCCTTGCGGCGTAGGAAGTTCGGCAAATCTTGTTGATGCTTGTCGCAAAGCTTACGAGTCCGACAGGGTTTCTATTTTTGGCGGCATTGTCGCAGCTAATCGGCAATTGGACGAAGCAACCGCTAAAATTCTTAGCGAAATATTTTTAGAAGTTGTCATTGCCCCATCTTTTTCTGACGAAGCCTTAAAAATTCTGTCGGCTAAGAAAAATATTCGGTTGTTGCAATTGTCAAACATCGAAAAAAATAATTACAAATCATTGCAAATAAAAAAAGTAACAGGCGGATTGCTGGTTCAGGAGCGCGATGATTTGTTGTTAGACGAACAAATAAATTATGTAACTGAAAAACGTCCGACAGAAAAAGAAATGCAGAATTTGTTATTTGCAATGAAAGTTGTAAAACATGCAAAATCAAATGCAATTGTGCTGGCAAAAGATTTGATGACAATCGGAATTGGCAATGGTCAAACCAGCAGGATTTGGGCGCTCGAAAACGCGGTTAAACAAGCCGGTGAAAACGCTAAAAATGCTGTATTGGCATCGGATGCGTTCTTTCCGTTTTCAGATTGCGTAGAACTGGCGGCGGCGAATGGAATAACAGCCATTATTCAACCCGGTGGCTCGATGCGCGACAAAGATTCAATTGAAGCAGCGAACAAATTTGGAATCGCAATGATATTTACAGGAATGCGTCATTTTAAACATTAGCGAATGTCAACCCAGTCAACGTTTCAAATGTCGGCTGAATTATAAAAAGTGAAATTTATCAATTAAAAACAAATAATCTTTGCTTTTTTTATATTTTTACAAATCGTAAAATTGCAAAATGTGTTATCTCAACTTTTCAAAATGAAAAGGTTTTATTACTTCAACTTTCTCATTTTTTTATTTTTTATATGTAATTCTGTTTTAGCTCAAAGACCATATTTACAGTTTGAACAAATTACAGAAAAAAGTGGAAGATCGTTAGGTCCGATTTTAGGTCTTACCCAAGATAAGGAAGGTTTTTTGTGGATATCCACGAAGAACAGCGGTTTGCTGCGTTATGATGGCTATTCTTATAAAACTTTCAAATACAATCCAAGCGATTCTACCAGTTTGCCTTTTAATGGTTTCTCAATTTTTTATGATGCCGATGGAATTTTATGGTTAAAGAAATATGACCGTTTGGCAAGTTTTATTAACGAAAAAAACGATAAACGATTTGGCTCTTTTACTGGTAAAAATTTTAATGACATCGCTAAGCTAATTGGCGATTCTGAAAACAATATCTGGATTGCACAATCAGGCAGAATGGTAAATAGATTTAATAAGACCACAAGCAAGATTGATACTTTTACCGCTTCAATTCCAAAATACTCACCCGAAGTTTATAAAATTATTGATTCATTAGATAAAAGTCAAAATAAATTTGTCGAACTTTCTGAAATTACAAACAACAAAGACACAACTAAATTATTTAGCGTCAGCGAACCGTGCGAAGTCTTGATTGCTTGCGTTGGCGAAATGGACAATACCAGTGCTTACGATTACGGATTTATTATGTCCGGCAACGAAACGGTTTGGAAAATGGATTATCAGAATTCAAAATCGGCAGGTGGTACGGGTAATTTTCGTGTGCAACTTAAAATAATAAATTTAGCTAAGGGAAAATACAAGTTAAGATATATTTCGGATAATCAAAACGCATGGGGACATTGGGAAACTTCGAATCCACCGGAGACAAATTTTTACGGAATTAAAATCTTTAAAATTACTGCCAATGAAAAAGTTAAAATAGAACATGCCGCAAAAATACAAAATTCCTTTAAATCAATTTCGTCAAATAAAGTCTATGATATGATTTTGGATCACAGTAATGATGTTGTGTTGGTTACTGATAAAGGAATTGATAAATATTTACCTGCAAAAAATACATTCGAACAAATACCGGTTGACTATAATGGATTATTGAATGTCAAAAACGACGTGCATATTGATATAATTTGTTTGTTTCAGGATCGGCAATTAAATTATTGGATTGGAACAAGAAATGGATTGATTTGTTTCAATTTAAAAAACAATAGCTTTAAAGTTTTCCAAAATAAAACTTCGAAAGACAGCATTTTATCAGATAATTTTATTTATACAATTTATGAGGACAATGCTGATAATATTTGGGTTGGTACTCATAACGGACTGGATTTAATGGAAGCCGGCAAAAACAGTTTTTTTCATTACAAAGCTGATACGCGAAACCGTTTATATGACAATCAAATTATGCAGATTTTTGAAGATAAGTCTGATAATTTATGGATAGCTACAAACGAAGGTTTAAATAGACTATTAAAATCGAAGTTTAAATTTTACAGTTATAATAACGAATTTTACAAAAAGTTTTCGATTTGCCATGACTCGAAAAATTCATTCTGGTTTGCAGGAAAGCAAAATTCATTGATAAATTATGTTCGGAATACTTATACATATAATAAGTACGAAATTGACAAAAAGTATTTTGCTGATGATAATAACAAACCGGAATATGTTTACAATGATATTTTCGATGACAGTGATAAAAATCTTTGGATAGCCATAAATAATAAATTAATTAGTTTCGATAAAAAATCAGGTACTAATGAAAAGCGATTAAGTTTACCATCAATTGTATTAAGCATTGCAGAACTCGACAATAAAATTTTTGCCATCCGTCAAAGCGCAGATAATAATTTGTTGATCTTTAGTTTAGATGGAATCCGTAAATTCAGTTCTATTACAAATCAGGTGATTTCGCATATTAAAACTCCTGTTCCAGACAAAGTTGTTTTTAAACCGGACGTAATAAAATATATTTTAAATAGTAAAGATAAAAATTTTTGGATAAGAACTTTCGAAGGCATTTTTCTTTACAATAATCAGCAAAACAAACTTGATAAAATTTATGAATTTTCAAAAGAAGATCAGGAATCGTCATTGGTTGATGGAAATTTGGCTGAAGACAAAGATGGTAATATCTGGTTTGCGTTGATGCCAAGAGTTTATAAAATTAATAAAAACAAAAAAATTGAATCGTTTTTAATTGAAGAAATTAATCTTGATGCAGTAACCAATAACGATTTGCTGATTGACAATAATTCTCAGGTTTGGGTTTACACAAATATCGGATGTTTTATTTTGAATAACAAAACCGGTAAGTTCGATAAATACACTTACCGAGAAGGTCTGGCAGATAATTATATCAACGGTATGGTTGACGATCGCAAGGGAAACGTATGGCTGACAAGCAAAAACGGGTTGTCGAAAATTGACTTGGAAGACCGTTTAATCAATACCTTTTTTGGACCAACAGATTTTAGTTCATACAATTTTATTGGTGCAATGGATTATCCGGCAAATCACGAAATTATGTTTCTTGCAACGAACGGTTTTTTAAGCTATTTCCCTGACAGTATCAACAAAAAACCGCCACAAGTTGTTATTACGCGCTTTACTTTGTTTGGTAAGGAATATGATTTAGATTCGTTGATATATCTGAAGAAACACATTATTTTGCCCTACAATCTTAATTTTCTGGCATTCGAATTTGCTGCCCTCGATTTTACCGATCCAGCAAAAAATCAATATAAATTTATTCTCGAAGGCCTTGACAACGAATGGACAATTACCGACGCCAACAATCGTCGTGCTACATATACCAGCTTGCCCGATGGCGATTATACGTTGCGCATAATTGCATCGAACAACGATAAACAATGGAACGAAAAAGGTGTTGCAATAAAAATTACAATCGAGCCGCCAATTTGGAAAAGATGGTGGTTTAGAATCTTGAGTGTGATTGCAATATTTTTGGCAATTTATTTATTTATCAGACAACGCGAACGCAACTTAATCCGGGACAAACGAATACTCGAACAAAAAGTTATTGAACGAACTGCCGAAATTCAAGCACAAAAAGAAGAAATTCTTGCACAACGCGATTTAATTGAAGAACAAAAATCGGAAGTAGAAAAACAGCGAGACATTGCAAATAATCAACGCGATCAGATTGGTGAACAGAAAAAAGCAATTATGGATAGTATATTTTATGCGCGACGAATCCAAACCGCTATTTTGCCGCCACAAGACATGCTTCAACAAATACTGCCGAATCATTTTATACTTTACAGACCGCGCGACATTGTCAGCGGAGATTTTTACTGGGCGACACAACGCGAAAATAAAATAATTGTAACAGCAGCTGACTGCACCGGTCATGGAGTTCCCGGAGCTTTTATGAGTATGTTGGGGATTGCACTTTTGTCAGAAATAGTTAACAAACGCGAAATACTTTCTGCTGGCGAAATATTAACAAATTTGAAAGCGAATATCATTAGGTCGTTGCACCAGACCGGCAAAGACAACGAGGCAAAAGACGGAATGGATATTTCACTTTGTGTCATTGATAAAGAATCGCGCGAATTGCAGTGGGCAGGAGCTTTTAATTCATTGTGGCTATTACGTAAAACTGTCCCTGAATTTGAAAAACTGACTCCTGAGCCAATGGTCGATGGTGATTTTGAATTGCATGAAATTAAACCAGACAGAATGCCAATCGGGATTTTCCTTCGTTCCAAAGATAATTTTACCAACAATATCATTCATTTTAAATCGCATGATACGATATACTTATTTTCCGACGGATACGAAGATCAATTCGGTGGCGAGCAAGGGCGAAAGTTTATGTCAAGAAATTTTAAGCGATTATTGCTCTCTGTGCAAAATGTCGATTTGAATAGTCAAAAAGAGATTCTTGCAAAAACAATTGACGATTGGCAAAAAGGATACGAACAAGTTGATGATATTTTGGTTATTGGAATTAGATTTGATTAACATTATTACAAAAACTTTTAAGAGTTCGAACACTCAATAAGATATGGCGCACACGTTTGACGAATGGATATTTGCGGTTAACAATGATTTTAAAATAACGTACACAAATGATACGTTTCGCTATTTTTATAAAACAAATATTCAAAATGTCGGTGATGATAAATCTTTCGACAGTGAAACGATATTTCAATTTTTTAATTTAAATTTCGACGATTTTTTAAAAATTTTTAGTGAAGGCGAGATAATATGTTCTGTTGACGAAATTCGGTTGACCGATTCTATCATTCATGTCATTATTAATAAATTTCCGGTCTATAAAGACCACAAAATAGCGTTTGTTGTAACGTCAATAAAAAATGTATCACGCTATTCATCGATAGCGCAACAAGTAATTGACAGCAGCATTTCTGAAAATCAAAAATATTTTGAAAAGGGAACATATTACGATGAAAATTATTACAAATCAAAAATTGGCGAAAATTTATTGGAGGACGAAATAAAATTTAGAATACTTGTTGAAAATATTAGAGAAGGTGTCGTATTAATACAAAACCATACAATATTATTTGCAAATAAATCTTTTTGTAAAATTGCAGGTATTCAACATTGCGATATTATGGGAAAAAATATCAACGAATTTATTTCGCCCGAAAATATTGACGATGCACTTGTTTATTATCAAATTAACAATGACAAAATAAACGATGTATCACCGTATGAGTTCCAAATGATGCATCACGAAAGTGGTAAATTTATCGAAATAGAATTTTATGCTGATACTTTTGATTATCATGGCAAACCAGCGTTATTGGCAAGCATCAACGATATTTCTGAAAGGAAAAAAATAAACCATGAATTGCTCGTTGCCAAAGAAAAAGCCGAAGAATCAGATAGACTCAAAACAGCTTTTCTGGCAAATCTTTCGCACGAAATAAGAACGCCGATGAATGCCATCGTTGGTTTTGCACAATTGCTCGACGAGGAAAATTTGCCAAACGATATAAGAAAAAAATATCTCGAATATATTTTCAATAGCTCCAATAAATTATTGTCAATTATAAATGATATTCTTAATATTTCAACACTCGTTTCAGGTCAATTGAAATTGAAAGTCCGTCCGGTTTCAATTAATCAAATTATCGATACAGTTTATCAACAATTAATGAGCGAAAATATTAAACCCGACAATGTTGTTCTATTAATTGATAAACAGTTGAACAATGTACAAAGCGTTATTCTTTGCGACGAATTACGTTTAATATCGGCAATAAAAAACATTGGACACAATGCGTTGAAATTTACAAATACAGGTCATGTAAAAATTGGATACAGACTTCAACCGGACGATACAATTCTGTTTTATGTCGAAGATACCGGCATTGGTATTGCATCCGAAAATCAACATAAAGTTTTTCAACCTTTTGTTCAGGTTGACGGTTCATTGACGCGCAAATTTGGCGGAACTGGAATCGGATTGTCAATTGCTCAGGGCATTGTCGAATTATTTGGCGGTAAAATCTGGTTCGATTCGACTCCCGATGTTGGCTCAGTTTTTTATTTCAGCATTCCATATTTAACAGATGTTGAACAGCGTGAAAATATTTTTACTAAAATGAGTCAAACCAAAAATATAAATCAAAAAGTTGTCCTTATTGTAGAAGACGACATGGCAAGCGCCGAGTATCTGATGGAAGTAGTGATGGCATGTAGCGCACAGGCAATAAATGTTGTCAATGGAAGAGAAGCTGTTAAATTGATGGAAAGAACCAAAGTCGATTTAATTTTTATGGACGTGCAAATGCCAACATTAAACGGATATGAAGCAACACGGGAAATAAAAAAAATAGCGCCTAAGGTTCCGATAATTTTCGAAACAGCACATGCTTTGGCAGATTTTAAAGAAATGGCATTCGAAGCCGGTTGCGACGAATTTATTGCAAAACCTTTCGACCGTAAAACAATTATCGAACTGGTTAATAAATATCTGGGGCAATAGTAATTGTCAACTGCAAAATAAATATGTCGAATGCGAATTGAAAATAAAGTTATTACATGAAAAAAGCAATGTTGACAATCGGGCTTTTAATACTTTCAAATATTTTTATGACCTTTGCCTGGTATGGACATTTGAAGTTTAAACAAATGAACTGGTCTAATAATTTAGGATTGGTTAGCATCATTTTTATTAGTTGGGGCATAGCGCTTTTGGAATATTCTTTTCAGATTCCAGCAAATAGAATCGGGTTTGCCGAGAATGGTGGACCATTTAACTTATGGCAACTCAAAGTTATTCAGGAAGCAATTACTTTGATTGTATTTACGGCATTTACGCTTATTTTTTTCAAACACGAAACTTTGCGATTGAATCATTTAATCGGTTTTGTCTTTTTGATACTCGCCGTTTATTTTATCTTTAAAAAATAACAACGAAATTAAATTTAAACTATGACTGTTTTAAAAAATTTACAACCTCAATTGGTCTGGCAATATTTCGAGGAAATTTGCAAAATCCCACGTCCGTCGAAAAAAGAAGAAAAGATGATTCAATTTCTTTTGGACTTTGGACAAAAACACCAACTCGAAACCAAACGCGATAAAATTGGAAATGTCCTGATAAAAAAACCGGCAACAAAAGGAAAAGAAAACCTGAAGACTGTCGTTTTACAAAGTCATATTGACATGGTTTGCGAAAAAAATGCAGATAAACAACACAACTTCGAAGTTGATCCGATTACACCAATTATCGACGGCGATTGGGTGCGAGCCGACGGAACAACACTTGGCGCCGACGATGGAATTGGTATCGCCGCTTCGATGGCTGTATTGACCGATACAGAATTAATACACGGACCAATTGAATGTCTTTTTACTGTTGACGAAGAAACCGGTTTGTCCGGTGCGTTTGCGCTCGAACCCGATTTTATTACCGGAAAAATATTGGTGAATCTCGATTCGGAAGACGAAGGACAGTTGTTTATTGGATGCGCCGGTGGTAAAGACACTGTTGTAAAATTGCGTTACGAACATCGCCGACCTTCGCGTAAAAGTATTGCGTACAAAATAAGTTTATCTGG
>Ga0265327_10001923_pt1 | contig 23980 bp, 23 predicted proteins | sample 41621metaG_FD_202089 | JGI IMG/M metagenome (GOLD analysis project Ga0265327, IMG submission 202089) | Rhizosphere microbial communities from Carex aquatilis grown in University of Washington, Seatle, WA, United States - 4-16-21 metaG | ecosystem: Host-associated > Plants > Roots > Rhizosphere...
CCAGCAATTCTATCTCTTCTTGGCTAAAATCTATTTTTATCATGATGCGCGGAAAATTGAAAACAAACACAGAACACTTGAGAGTATATTATATCAGAATGTTTTATTTTTGAGTATTGTTAGTATAGCTCGGAGTTCAGGAGGCTATGAGCGCTGTCACTAAGCCTCAATTTTCTCTGCATTGCAGTAATTCCACCTGCTTTCTGGTAGTTGCACCCGATCAGCCAGTTGAACCGTAAAGCCCTGTTCGACAATTCCTTTCCCAATCAGGCGTAAATAGTCAAGATTTGGCTGGAAGCTACCCAAACCTAATATCTGATTACCAACGGTAGTAAGTAGATAAACGTGAAGTGTCAATGTCTTGATTGGGTCATCGTGTTCGACTACCAGAACTTTACTATTCGAGTGAAGACCTCGTAAAAATCGTTCCGGTAATATAGACCTGAACTGTCTGGTTAACCCAATAGACTCGACCCCTAACAGTAGCCCAAGTTCTTGCATTGTAAGCAGCAAGTCGAATGATATGTTCCTTTCGTTGGGGTGTTGTCTTGGATTGAAAATAATACAATCTTCGATAATAAAACCCGCCAGCTTACTGATTTGCTCTGCCTCATGTGTCGATAGCCCCCTTAGGAACTCCAATGTCCTAATTGAGTAAGTTCCGGGTGATTTTACCTCACCAGCAAGGACTTTCCCCCAAAGTTGCTGAAGCTCTTCCGTCGATACTCTTCCTGCATAGTCCCGCCAAGTAAATAGCCAGTCATCTTCGACAGACCGTTCTGGTGGCGTTTGCGGATCTTGGGCCAACACTTCTTCGGCATGAATAATCGCTTTGCTGACATTGATTTCCTTGCGAGCCTCTTGAGAGACATTGAAGCCAGCAGAAATCTCAGCCAGTGATCGAAGATTTATCGTTGGCTCAATTCGCCCTTGAAAATCAGGGGTGGCCGCGCTGTTTGCGGATGGGCTTGCCAGTAGGCGAAGCGATCCATCTGGTTCAAGGCGCTTTCGCCCTGCGCGGATGTCGGCGGCATCAACTTCGGCCTGCGCGAGCATTAACAATTCTTCCCGGCGGACATTGCTTTTAGCCTTTCCTTCGCGCTGGGTCTGCCATGGTGTGAGCAGTGAGCCCACGCCTTTCTCCGCCAGCGTTTCCCATAGCTTAATAACCAGCTTTTCACCTGGAATTTCCAATAGATTCCCCTTGATGCTTGACGTTGAAGTCGTGTAATAACCTACGCCGCCCGCAATTCCTCACGAATGATTTGCCGCAGGACTTCCACCGTGACCGGCGCTTTGTCGGGCTGGATGGCCGAGCGCAACGCGGCGTTGATGAGCGTTTGATACCCCTTGCCTTCTGCCTCCGCTTGGGCGCGGAAGGCTTCTATCACATCGTCATCGAGAAAAATGGTGATGCGGGTTTTGCCGGGCGATTGAACCACCGCGCCGCGCTGGCCTTGGCTGAAGTCGTATTCGTCACGCATAGGATTCACCTTCTTTTGGGCTGGCTTTGCGGGCGGAAATCACACGCGTCCGCTCGCCGCGCAGGGTGTGGATAATGACCAAAATGCGCCCTAACGCATCCATGCCCAGCGTCACGAAGCGCAACTCGCCTTCCGCGTCGGGATCTTCGATGGTGACGGCATTGGGGTCGCGCAAAGCCGTTTCCGCATGGGCAAAGCTCACGCCGTGTTTGCGCAAATTGGCGGCGGCTTTTTGGGGGTCAAATTCGATGGCTAAGGGCAGATTATGCATATGCAATATGCATTATTTGGGCGGATTCTTCAATCCCCATTGTCCTTCACCCTCCTGCTTATTTTTGATGTCGCCGCACAAACTCGGCGATGGCGTCCAGTGGTTCGGGGTGGCCGTCGGCGTCGTGGTAGACCACGGTGTGGCTTTGCGACCCGGAGGTCGCGGTCAGGCGGTATTCGAACGTGTCGGGGAGGCCGGTCGTGGAAAAGCGCGCCGGCAGGCGGAAAAAATCTGCCGCCGCCAACAGCCGCTCCAATTCCCGGCATTGGCCGGGCGTCAGCGAGTCCGGCGTGACGGCATAGCGGGGACGGAGCGTGGGGACTTGTCCGCCGGAGCGTTCGAGTTCCATGTGTGGGCAGGGGGGTTGGTCCATGGGGCTCACCGTGAAAGTATCGGGGTGCGCCTCCCGCGGACGCCGGAGGCGTTGACTTCTGTCATGAAGGGAGGCGGGAGGGGGGGCCAACCTCCTCCCGCCCGTGTGCGCCACGTTAAAGCCCGACCGCCTTCCAGGCGTCGTCCACGGCCTTGAACGCCGCCGCCGTGTAGCGGTGCTGGGCGATGTCGCGCGTGGCGGCGGCGGCGTCGGCGAATTGGGCGTCGCTGCGCAGCGCCGTGGTCAGGGCTTCGTACCAGATATGCCCGGCCACGTCCCACGCGTTGCCGCCCAGGGCGGCGGCGGCCAGGTAAAAGGCGTGGTTGGGAATCCCCGAGTTGATATGCACCCCGCCGTTGTCGAAACTGCCTTGCACATAGTTTTTCATATGGGCCGGCTGGGGGTCTTTGCCGAGTTGCGGGTCGTTGTAGGCGGTGCCCGGCGCTTTCATCGAGCGCAGCGCGGTGCGGTTGACGCCCGCCTTGGGGATGAACAGCCCCGCACCGATCAGCCAATCGGCCTGGCTGGCGGTCTGTTTGAGGGCGTATTGTTTGATCAGGGTGCCGAACACGTCGGAAAACGACTCGTTCAACGCGCCCGGCTGGTCGTGGTAGGCCAGGCCGGCGCTGAACTGGGTCACGCCGTGGGTCAGTTCGTGGCCGATCACGTCCAGGCATTTGGTGAAGCGGTCGAACAGCACGCCGTCGCCGTCGCCGTAGACCATTTGCTGGCCGTTCCAGAAGGCGTTGTCGTACTGGGCGGAGTAATGGACGGTCGAATCCAGGCGCATGCCCGCGCCATCGACGGAGTTGCGCTGCAAGACCGACAGGTAAAAGTCATAGGTCATGCCACTGCCGTCGTAGGCTTCGTTCACGGCCACGTCTTTCAAGGCTTTTTTCCCTTCGGAGCGCACCAAAGTTCCCGGCAGCCGCTGTTTGTGTTTGGCGTCGTAGATCGTGCGCCGTTTCGTGCCGGTCGCCAGCCCGGCAAAGGCGAACTGGGAAATGCCTTCGCGCATGCCGCGGAAATGGCCTTGCAGGTACATGTTTTCGATGGCCCGGTCCCTATGCGCCTGGTCGTCGGCATGTTTCGCCAAATGGTCCAGCATATGGGGCGGGATGATAAAGCAGACATCAGTGACGGAAGAATCCTTGTTGCACATAAAGCCTCCGGTCATGAACTGAACGAGTGGAGCCGGACGGAACCGTCCGGCTTTGCGAGTGTAGCCAATCAGGCGGGGCTTGACAATGTGCAGTTTTACCTATAAGGCTTAGGCGTAAGCGTCGGATCGCGCCTGGCGCGAGGGTGGCGGGCGGTGTTTTTGCCTAGGGTATGGGCAAACCTCCCCTCAGGCTTTGTCCACCGGGAACGCCAAGGTTTGCGCGATGGCGCTGGCACCGGTCGCCAGCATCAGCAGGCGGTCCACGCCTAGCGCGATGCCGGCGCAATCTGGCAGCCCAAAATCCAGCGCCGCCAGCAGGCGCGCGTCCTTGGGCGGCAGCGGCAGGCCCATGGACCGGCGGATCGACAAGTCATGCTCGAAACGCCGTTCTTGCTCGGCGGCGTCGGCCAGCTCGTGGTAGCCGTTGCCGAGTTCCAGGCCGTCCATGAACACCTCCACCCGTTCCACCACGTCGATTTCCCCCGGCTTTGCCCGCGCCAGCGAAGGCAGGCAGGCGGGGTAGTCGTGGACGAAGCTGGGCCGGCCAAGGCCCAGGCCGGGCTGGATCAGGTGGCTGAACAATAGATCCAGCCACAGGTTGCGATCCTCGCCGCACAGGGCTTCGGCTTCGGCTAGGCCCCGCTGGCGGGCGCAGGCGGCGAATGCCTGTGGCGTGGCGGAAACCGGATCCAGGCCGGTGTGCCGGTGGAATAAAGCGCGGTAGGCGAGGCGCTCGGCGGGTCTCGATTCGCGGACGCCGGCGAACAGGCAAGCCAGCAACGCGTCGGTTTCGTCCATCAAATCATCCAGGCCAAAGCCGACCCGGTACCATTCCAGCAGCGTGAATTCGGGGTTGTGGAAACGTCCGGCCTCTTCGTTGCGAAACGCCTTGCAGACCTGGTAAATCGAACCGGCGCTCGCGGCCAGCAGCCGCTTCATCGCGAATTCGGGGGAGGTTTGCAGATAGAGCGGGGTGCCTTGGGATTGGCCGGGCAGGCGGAATTCGCTGGTGAACGGCTGGAGGTTGGGGTCGGTGCCCGCCGCGTGGCAGAGGAGGGGGGTTTCCACTTCCAGCACGCCGCGATCTGAAAAGAAGCGGCGGATGTTTGCCAGCATCTCCGCCCTGGCGCGCAGGGCGGAAAGCGGGCAGGCGGGCTGCCAGTCGGGTTTACTCCTTGGCACGCGAGATGTATTCGCCGGTGCGGGTGTCCACTTTGATCAGTTCGTCTATGCCGACGAACAGCGGCACGCGCACGACCGCGCCGGTTTCCAGCTTGGCCGGCTTGCCGCCGCCGCCGGAGGTGTCGCCGCGCACGCCGGGGTCGGTCTCGACGACCTTCAGGATCACCGAGTTCGGCGGGGTGACGGTGAGCGGGTTGCCGTTGTACAGCGTGACGATGCAGACATCCTGCTCTTTCAGCCATTTCTTGGCGTCGCCGACGGCGGCGGCGTCGGCGGTGAATTGCTCGAAGCTCTCAGGCTGCATGAAGTGCCACAATTCGCCGTCGTTGTAGAGGTATTGCATGTCCGTGTCGGACACGTCGGCGGTTTCCATCGTTTCGCCGGACTTCAAGGTGCGCTCAAGCACCCGCCCGGTCTTCAGGAAGCGGAACTTGACGCGGTTGAACGCCTGGCCCTTGCCGGGCTTGACGAATTCGTTTTCGAGCAAGACGACCGGTTCGCCGTCAAGCAGGAGCTTCAAGCCGTTTTTAAATTCGCTGGTGCTGATAAATGCCATGCTGTCCTCTGGTTGTGCTTTAAGATTAACGCACCATTATAATGGACAGCTTTGCCATTAGAAACGTCGTCCGCGTGCATCCATCCAATTTTGCCCCCGAACCTTCCTGGAAAGCCGAACTGGCGGCCTCCTTCACCCGCGTCGAGGACTTGCTGGACTACCTCGCGCTGCCCTTGGATTCGCTGGAAGGGCGCGGCGAGGCGGCGAAGCGCTTCGCCTTCCGCGTCACCCGCGCCTTCGCCGCCCGGATGCGCCCGGGCGACTTGGCCGACCCGCTGCTGCGCCAGGTGCTGCCCGCCGAGAAAGAGTTGCGGGAGTGGCCCGGCTTCCTCGCCGACCCGGTGGGCGATTTGCAGGCCGTCGCCGTGCCTGGCCTGCTGCACAAATACGCCGGCCGCGCCTTGCTGATAGCCACCGGGGCTTGCGCGATCAATTGCCGGTATTGCTTCCGCCGCGAATTCCCCTATGCCGACGGCCACGCCAGCCGCCGCCGCGAGGCGGACGCCTTGGCGCATATCGCCAATGATGCCAGCCTCAACGAGGTCATCCTCAGCGGCGGCGATCCGCTGGTGCTGGACGACGAGCGGCTGGCGCGGCTGGTCGATGGCGTCAGTGCCATCCCCCATGTGGCCCGGCTGCGCCTCCACACCCGCCTGCCTGTCGTGCTGCCCTCGCGCATCACGGCCAGGTTTCTAGAAATTCTGTCCGCCACGCGGCTTAAATCTGTGCTGGTCGTCCACGCCAACCACGCCAACGAAATCGACGCCGAGGTGGGGCGGGCGCTGGCCCGCTTGCGCGGGGCCGGGGTGGTGTTGCTGAACCAGTCGGTGCTGTTGCGGGGCGTCAATGATTCGGTGGAGGCGCTGGCCGACTTGAGCGAGACGCTATTCGAGCATGGCGTGCTGCCTTATTACCTGCATCTGCTGGACAAGGCCCGCGGCACGGGCCATTTCGACCTCGCCGAGGAGGATGCGCAGGCTTTGTACAGGGATTTGCGGCGGCGCTTGCCGGGGTATCTGGTGCCCCGGCTGGTGCGGGAAGTGGCGGGGGAGCCTTATAAAACCTTGGTTTGATGACAGAGGCTGTGGGGCGGGTTGGGCGCGCCCGGAGACGCCTGGCTCAAACCGGCGGATTCGCCGCGCGCCCCGCATGGCTTATAGGTCGATAGCCAAATGCCATTTGGCCTTTATATTTTTGGCTTTGGCCAAAACGTCTAGGTATTCAGCAAGATCTGAGATCACGGCGTCGGGTTCGCTCAAGGCTTGCCGATTTGCACGAATGTTCTCCGTCAATGCTTCAATAAGCGCGATGCCGGCGTCGGGTTCAAACCACACATTGCCTTCTTCGCCTTCAGGCAGTTCAATGTCTTCCCCAAGCAAATCGGCAATATCCTCCGCGGACTGGCCCATGAAGTCCTCAAGCTTGGCCAAGCTTGCTTTGGCGCAGAGGGCGTCAAGTTCTTCAATGGCATGGGCCACTGATTTTCCATTCACAAATGTTTCAAATCCAGGTTCTTGATTATCAAGGACAATATAATAAGCGACAGACATACATTGTCTCCTCGGTTAGAATGTCTAAACGATTGCGTTCAGAAGAAGGCGGGTTACGGCGCAAGAAGCATCATCTGTTTAGCCGATGTCGTGGCGTGCGCTTGAACGCCGGACGGGGCTTGTAGCCCCGTCCGTAACGTTTTAACAATGTGACAAACAGCAAACGCAAGCGACGGGGTTGCAAAGTGCGTGGGTGAAAAATTGCAAGCCGGGCTAATCTCGTAGTCCTGTACGTCGGGCGCGTCTCTTTGCTCCGGACATTCGGCGATGATTGTCGGGCAACGATGAAGCCGCCGCCCGATCGGCTATGACCGTCAATCATTATCTTTGATAGTGACTGTGGCTTGTTTCAGGTATGTGACTTGATAATTGCTGGGATCGGATGATATCGTCAGTATGACGGTTTCATCTCCTTCTTTCAGGCTGTCATCTATCGGTTTGATAAAAACTCCGACCGAAGACTGTCCTGGCGGAATAATCACACTTGTCACGTTAGTGTAATCCGTGCCATTGATCGCTGTGCCGCTGAGTTTGTACTTTACAGTCAAGGGGCTGGATGTGTCGCCTGTGCGTGTGATACTAAAAACTCCAGTTGACTTGAAACTTTCAGAACCAAGGGTGTCGGGTGCGGTAAGGCTCAATGCCGGTAATATGTTGGTCACTCCGTGCAACTGTACGGCATCAATCTCTTCCCAGGCTGTGGGATTAGCGTCAGTATTGACATAAACCTTAACCGCGTCAACCATGTAGGCGGTCTGCGGCCATAATATCTGATAATTAACAGGGCTTCCCGGTTTGCTGGGATCGGTGCCTTGCCATACCTTGTGCCATAATTTCTGCGCGGCGTCTCTAACATCAACTTGATACACAAAGCCATTGCCATAGGTTTCGCGGACAGCGGCACCGTAAGCATAGACCGGTATTCCAAAACCCAAGGATATATATTCCTTGGTGCCGTTTTTATTCGCTGTTGTCCAAGCGGTGTTAATGTCGCCGTAACTTGTCGTGTCAGGTACTCCCAGAGCCTGTGCGGCTGACCAATGGGTTGTGCTATATTGTGAGCTGTAACCCACTACGGAATTTGCCCATTGATCCACGTTGTCGGCATAAACATTAGCCGCCAAGCTCCAGGCGAAAAACAACCCCAATGATCGTCTTGTGAGTAAAGTTTTCATCTTGACTCCATCTTTGATAGATAATTGAATCTTCGTTCTAGAAATAAGCAAAAACCGAATAAGTTCAGGGCTTCTGCGTTCCGTTTTCTCCAGCGCTCCCAATATTGCACGGTCAAGTGTGCGCCGGATTGGCGCTAAGCATTGCAGCATTCGCGTGGAAACGCAATATGTGCATGGGGGGCGGGATGGGCAGTTGTGATAGTGGTTTTCCAGGCTTGCCCGCTCTTGCCAGGAATTGAAGATGCGCCACGCAACGGCGCAACGCAAAGAGCCTTGCGCGTTGCGCTTTAGCGCGACACTATCTTTCTTTGGATTTCGCAGTGTAAACCTTGGTTTTTTTGCTGCCAGTACGGCGCGGCCATGCAAGCCACCCTCCCCAAAAACTTGCCCCCAAGCCGTTAATCCGGCAGACTTAGGCAAAAAACCCGGGGAGTGCCTTGCGAGATGAACAGACCCATCAGGAAAAATTCCAATTTGCGTGGCCAGCGGACGGCGGCGATGGCCAGGCGGATCAGGGGGTTGGCGACGTCGCTGGCCATTCCGACGATTCTCAGCGCCTGCGCCCCTGTGCCGCACCATCAGGCCGGCTCCAGCCAGGCGGCGGAGTCGGCCAGGACGGTTCTTTACGTGGGGCCTAGCGATGGCGGGGCGGCGGATAAGGCGAAGGACGAGGCGGACAATAATCCCCAGCAGGCTTCCGCCGCTGAGTCGTCGCCCGCCAACCGTTACATTCCGTTGCCTGCGGATGAGACGGTTCCGCTCTACGAGAAAATTCTGGCGAAGCCTGGCAAGGCTGATTTGGTGGGGCCTTCTTTGGACAAGAAGGGCCGGGCGCGGGCGCTTGCCGCCGCGAAGCTGCCGCCGTCCCAGCTCGCCACGCTCGGCTCCCCGGTTGCCGTCAAGTCCATGAAGGACGGTATTTGGGATCGCATGCGCAAGCGGCTGATGCTGACAGGCATCGAGCAGGAACGGGTGTTGGCGGAGGTGGACAAGATCAAGCGTTCACCGGGCACGGTGAGTTTCCTGTCGAAGCGCGCCGAGCCGTTTTTGTTTTATATTGTGGACGAGATCGAGCGGCGCGGGCTGCCGATGGATCTGGCATTGGTGCCGATGGTTGAAAGCGCCTTCGAGCCGGCCGCGGTGTCGCCGAAACAGGCCGCCGGCATTTGGCAGTTCATCCCCGGCACGGCGGCGAATTACGGTCTGAAACTCGTTGATGGCTACGACGGGCGTTATGACATTTACGCCTCGACCAAGGCCGCGCTCAAATATCTGGCGCATTTGCAGGGCTTGTTCGGCGGCGACTGGCTGCTGGCGCTGGCCGCTTACAATGTCGGCGAAGGTGCTGTGCAGCGGGCGGTCGCGGCGAACCAGAAGGCGGGGCTGGGAACGAGCTATTGGGATTTGGACTTGCCCGCCGAAACCCGGGCCTACGTGCCGAAAATCTTGGCGCTGTCGCGGGTCATCGCCGACCCTGCCGCCCATGGCGTGAGTCTGCGCAAGATCAGCCCCTTGCCTTACCTGGCCAGGGTCGAGGTCAGCGGCGAGCCGGTGCAACTGGCGCAGGCGGTGGCGGGGCTGGGCATGAGCTGGGAGGAGTTTTACGGGATGAACCCGGCGTTCAAGCCCGACGTGGCCCCGGCCGCCCCGTTCAACCTGCTGTTGCCGCTGGACAAGGCGCAGGCGCTGGCGGCGAGTCTGCCGGGGGCCAAGCTGGTCGCCGCGCGCAAATATGTGGTCAAGAAGGGCGAAACCCTGGTCGTGATCGCCAAGCAGCAGGGCGTGCCGCCGCTGAAGCTGGCCGAATGGAACGGCTTGAAAACCGACAGCCGTGTGAAGCCGGGCCAGGAGCTTATCATCTATCCGGTCTGAGCATCGGTCGGCGCGGTCTTGCCCCGTCAAAAAAACCGCCCCTGGGGGCGGTTTTTTGTCACCAGATCAAATCGTCGGGGACTTGGAATTTCGCGTAAGGGTCTTCCGCCGGCGCTTCCTGCGCCGCCGGCTGCCGGGTGTCGTTGAACACCACCACGCTGTCCGCGTCGCGGGCGCGGATTTTTTCGGCGATCTCCGGAAGCACGAGTTCGTAACCCTGGTCTAGCCTGACAATGGCCAGTTGGCCCTGCACGATGCGCCGGCGCAGCCGCTCGGACAGGTACAGCCGCTTGACTTTGCCGCCGTCGGCGAAATTGTAGGGCGTCTCGCCTGCTTCCTTGGGCTGGCGGTGCTGCTCCACCAGTTGGCGGATTTGCGCGGCGAGGGCTTTCTTTTGCGCCTGCTCCTGGCGCTGCTGGTTGAGCAGCCGGTCGCGCTCGATTTTCTCGGCTTGCGCCTGCCGCGCGCGCGCGGCGTCCTCCTCTGCCGTGGCGGGCTTGCCCTGGCCGTGCTGGCGCTGGGCGTCCTTTTGTTTCTCCTTGGCGGCTTTTTTGGCCTGCTTTTCGTTCACCAGGCCGGCCTTCAGCAATTGGTCTCGTAATGCGTTGCCCATGGTTGGTCTCTGTGTCAGTAGTGTTAAAATCAGTTTCTTAGCGGCGTACAAACTGTTTTCAAACGGGCGCGCCAGGCGGCTGTCCGGGCGCGAGGCCGGGCCGCCCGTGGCGGCGGGGCGGGTTCACATAAAAATAGCGAGGCGCGGGATAGTATGGGGCAAAAGCCGTTCTGGCAAGTAAAAACGCTGGCGCAGATGAGCGTGGCGGAATGGGAGTCGCTGTGCGACGGCTGCGCCCGCTGTTGCCTGCACAAGCTGGAGGACGAGGACAGCGGGGAAATCTTCTTCACCCGGCTGGCCTGCCGGCTGCTCGATATCGAGGCTTGCCGCTGCACCGGCTATGCGCGGCGCTGCGCGGAAGTGGAGGGGTGCCTGGATTTGCGGGCGGGCTTCACGCAGTTCCACTGGCTGCCGTCCACCTGCGCCTACCGGCTGCTGGCGGAAGGCCAGGGCTTGCCCGCCTGGCATCCTCTGGTGTCGGGAGATCCCGGGACAGTCCGGGAGGCGGGCGTCGATGTCTCCGCCTTCGCCCTGCCCGAGCGCCCCGAGGCGGATCCGGCCGACTATGTGATCGAGTGGCTGGTTTGACTCGCGCCGTTTTTCGTGGGCGGGGGTTTAATTTTCCCATTTAATTTGCTATGATTGCGGGTAAGCAAAGTGGGGTTGCCGCAGGCGATAAGGCACTGACGGGCAAAACGCCCCCCTGGATCTGAAATCGGCCCTTCCGGGCTTTTTTCATTTTTAACGGGAATAACGACAACATTGGGCCTTGCGCCCTTTTTTTGTGGCTGGAATTTAGGTTTAGGTGACGAGATGAAAATGCCGGACAGACTGACCCGGCTGGTCGAGCCGGTGGTGGCCGGCTTGGGGTTCGAGTTGGTGGGCGTCGAGTTCGACCCGCACCAGCGCATCCTCAGGGTTTACATTGATCGCGAAGGCGGCATCGTGGTGGACGACTGCTCCAAGGTGAGCCATCAGTTGAGCGGCTTGCTGGATGTGGAAGATCCGATTCCTGGCAATTATCATCTGGAGGTCTCTTCCCCCGGAATAGACCGCCCGCTGTTCGCCCAGGAACATTTCGAACGCTTCAAGGGGGCCGTGGCGCGCATCCAACTGGCCAGGCCCATCGACGGGCGCAGGCGCTTCAAAGCCCGCCTGCTGGGCGTCGAGGGGGACAAGGTGCTGCTGTTGGACGGCGAGACCCAATTTGAGATTCCGTTCGACTCCATTGACCGGGCGCGCATCGTGCCTGAGTTCGAGAGTTCAAAAAAACCATAACTAGGGTTAGTCGATGGCGAATAAAGAAATATTGCAGGTAGTGGAAGTCGTTTCCAACGAGAAGGAAATCGAGAAAGAGGTGATTTTTGGCGCGATCGAGGACGCCTTGCGCACCGCCACGATCAAGCGGCATGACAACCGCATGGACGTGCGCGTCTCCATCGACCGCAAAAACGGCAATTACGAAACGTTCCGCCGCTGGGTGGTGGTCGAGCCGGACGACGATTACGACTATGGCATCGAGTCGCCGGACACGCAGATGCTGCTGGACGACGCGCGCAAGCTCGACCCCAAGGTGGAGGTCGGTGGCTTCATCGAGCAGCCCATGGAGTCCATCGAGTTTGGCCGCATCGCCGCGCAGACCGCGAAGCAAGTGATCGTGCAAAAAGTGCGCGAGGCGGAGCGCCGCAAGGTGGTCGAGGCTTACGAAGACCGCGTCGGCGAGCTGGTCACCGGCATTGTCAAGCGCGTCGAGCGCGGCAGCGTCTACCTTGACTTGGGCGGCAATGTCGAGGCGTTCGTGCCCAAGGAAGAAATGATCCCCCGCGAAGCGGTGCGCAACGGCGACCGTTTGCGCGGCTATCTCAAGGCGGTGCGCCCGGAGGCGCGCGGGCCGCAATTGTTCGTCAGCCGCACCGCGCCGGAATTGCTGGTCGCGCTATTCCGGCTGGAGGTGCCCGAAGTGGGCGAGAGCGTCATCGAAATCATGGGCGCGGCCCGCGACCCGGGCGTGCGCGCCAAAGTGGCGGTGAAGAGCAACGATGCCCGCCTGGACCCGGTGGGCGCTTGCGTGGGGATGCGGGGGTCGCGGGTGCAGGCGGTGTCCAACGAGCTGGCCGGCGAGCGTGTGGACATCATCCTGTGGAACGACAACGAGGCCCAGTATGTGATCAACGCCATGTCGCCGGCTGAAATCGTGTCTATCGTTGTCGATGAGGACAGGCATAGCATGGATGTGGCCGTGGCCGACGAGAACCTGTCCCAGGCCATCGGACGCGGTGGCCAGAACGTGCGTCTGGCCTCGGAGCTGACCGGCTGGGATTTGAACGTGATGAGCGCGACCCAGGCCGAGGAGAAAAACGAGCAGGAGGCGCGGAATCTGTTGCAGTCCTTCATCGACCAGTTGGGCATCAGCGAGGACATGGCGGAGATTCTCGTCCGCGAAGGCTTTTCCAGCGTCGAGGAGCTGGCTTACGTGCCGGCCAAGGAAATGTTGGAAATCGAAGAATTTGACGAGCAGAAGGTCGAGGACTTGCGCAACCGCGCCCGCGACGCCCTGCTCATTAAAGCCATCGCCAGCGAGGAAAAGCTGGAGGCGGCGGAGCCGGCCAAGGATTTGCTGGAGATGCCGGGCATGGATCGCGAGCTGGCGTATTTGCTGGCCAGGCACGGCGTATGCACGATGGACGATTTGGCCGAGCAGTCGGTGGACGAATTGATGGAAGTCGAGGGCATGGACGAGGAGAGGGCCGCGCGCTTGATTATGAAAGCGCGTGAGTCCTGGTTTGCGGAAGGCTAGGGATTTGATTGAGAGCGGGGCGAAAAAATGAGTGATGTGACAGTAAGGCAATTGGCTGAAGTTGTGGGAATCCCGCTGGACCGGCTGCTCGCGCAGTTGGGTGGTGCGGGATTGGCGGTAACCAGCGCGGATGACATGCTGAGCGATGCGGAGAAGTTGAAGCTGCTGAGCTATTTGCGACAGAGTCACGGCAAGGAGCAACCCGCCGGATCCGATCCGAAGAAGGTGACCTTGCAGCGCCGCACGGTGAGCGAATTGAAGCAGGGCAAGGTCGCCGGCAAGAATGTGAAGACGGTCAGCGTCGAGGTGCGCAAAAAGCGCACCTACATCAAGCGCAGCGAGCTTCCCGAATCCGACGAGCGGCGGATGGAGGCGGAGAAGGCCAGGCAGGCCCTTGACGACAAGCAGCGGGAGACTCAGGCGGAGGACACCCAGCGCCAGCAGCGCGAGGCGGCTTTGAAAAAAGAGGCCGAAGCGGTCTTGCCGCCTAGCCCGAAGCAAGAAGAAGTTGCCGCCGCGCCGCCTCCGGTCGAAGTGGCGCCGCCTCTGGCCGAAGCGCCCAAGCCCGCGCCGGTGGTGGCGGAGCAACCGAAGCCTGCCGAGTCCGAGCCGGTCGTCCACGCCGCGCCGCCCGCGGAGACCAGGCCCAGGCCGCCTCAAGACAGGCCCGCGTCCAGGCCTGCCGCCGCGCCTGGCAGGCCGGCAGGGCCATCCGGCAGGCCATCAGGGCCGCCGTCCGGCCGTCCGGGGGGTGCCTCCGGTAAACCTTCGACGCCCGGCGGCAGGCCGTCGGGACCGCCCGGCAGGCCTTCCGGCCCGCCAGGACGCCCGGCCGCCACGCCGGCGGTGTTGCCTGTGCCTAAAGGCATCGACGACGCCAAACGCGGCAAGAAGAAAGGCGCGGGCGGGGGGCGGCGCAGCGAAGACGACCGCGACGCCACGCTGGAAGACATCAAGCGTGGCAAGGGCGGCAAGAAGCCCAAGCAGCGCGGGCCCTTGGTTATGCCCGAGCAGCGCCATGGCTTCGAGCGGCCCACCGCGCCGATGGTTCATGAAGTCCAGGTGCCGGAGACGATCAGCGCCGCCGACTTGGCCCAGCGCATGTCGGTGAAAGCCGCCGAAGTCATCAAGACGCTGATGAAAATGGGTGTGATGGCGACCATCAACCAGCCGCTCGACCAGGAAACCGCCATGCTGGTGGTCGAGGAAATGGGCCACACCGCCATTGCCCAGGCTGAAGACAGCCTGGAGGCCGAGATGATGGCGACCATGGCCTTGGAGGAAAATGTCGAGCAGCAGCCGAGGGCGCCGGTGGTCACCATCATGGGCCACGTCGACCACGGCAAGACCTCGCTGCTCGATTTCATCCGCAAGAGCCGCGTGGCCGCCAGCGAGGCCGGCGGCATCACCCAGCACATCGGCGCCTACCAGGTGAAGACCGACCACGGCTCCGTGACCTTCCTCGACACGCCGGGCCACGCCGCGTTCACCGCGATGCGGGCGCGCGGCGCGAAAGTCACCGACATCGTCGTGCTGGTCGTCGCGGCTGACGACGGCGTCATGCCGCAGACCCGCGAAGCCGTGGAGCACTCCCGCGCCGCCGGCGTGCCGATGGTGGTCGCCATCAACAAGATCGACAAGTCCGGCGCCGACCCTGACCGGGTGAAGCAAGAACTGGTCGTGCTCAGTGTGGTGCCCGAAGAGTGGGGCGGCGATACCCAGTTCGTCAGCGTCTCCGCCAAGACCGGCGTGGGCATCGACAGCCTGCTGGACGCCATCCTGGTGCAGGCCGAAGTCCTTGAACTCAAAGCGCCGGTCAAGGTGCCCGCCGTCGGCGTGGTGCTGGAGTCGAAGCTGGACAAGGGCCGGGGGCCTGTGGCCGACATCCTGGTCGAGAAAGGCGTGCTGCGCAAAGGCGACTTCATCCTGTGCGGCCAGGAGTTTGGCCGCATCCGCGCCATGTTCAACGAAAACGGCAAACCCTTGAAAGAGGCCGGGCCTTCCACGCCGGTGGAAATCCTGGGGCTTTCCGGCGCGCCGTTCGCCGGCGATGACTTCATCGTCGTCGCCGACGAGCGCAAGGCCCGCGAAATCGCGTTGCAACGCGAGGAAAAATCGCGCTCCAGCAAATTGGCGGCGCAACAGGCCACCAAGCTGGAAGACGTGTTTTCGCGCTTGGAAAGTTCGGCGGACACTGTCGACCTCAACCTTATCATCAAGGCTGACGTGCAAGGCAGTCTTGAAGCCCTGCGCGGATCGCTCTCGGAGCTGTCCACCGACAAGGTCAAGGTCAAGATCGTCGCCGGCGGCGTGGGCGGCATCAACGAGTCCGACGCCAACCTGGCGCTGGCCTCCAATGCCATCATCATCGGCTTCAACGTCCGCGCCGACGCCAGCGCCCGCAAGCTGATCGAAGAGCGCAGCATCGACCTGCACTACTACAGCATCATCTACGAGGTGATCGACGAGGTGAAGAAGTCGATCACCGGATTGTTGGCGCCGGAATACAAGGAGCAGATCGTCGGCGTGGCCGAAGTGCGCGACGTGTTCAAATCACCCAAGTTCGGCGCCGTGGCCGGCTGCATGGTCACGGAAGGCTTCGTCAGGCGCAACCTGCCGATCCGCGTGCTGCGCGAGAATGTGGTGATCTACGAAGGCCAGCTCGAATCCCTGCGCCGCTTCAAAGACGACGTCGGCGAGGTGAAAATGGGCATGGAATGCGGCATCGGCGTCAAGAACTACAACGACGTCAAGCCGGGCGACCAGATCGAGGTGTTTGAGAAGGTGTTGGTGACGCGGTAATGGTATGTGGTGTGGGTAGGTTAACTTTGTCTACCCACTTTCTACGAGCTAACCATTTTAGATTTTCCTGTTATAGGATTTTGCCATGCTACAACGACTCTATGTAAATAATTTCAGATGTTTGAAAAAGTTTGAGTTATTGGTCAAAGATAAACCGTCTGTATTGTTAATTGGCAAAAATGGAGCGGGTAAATCAACCGTGCGTCTCGCGCTAGAGGTGCTTCGGAAGATTGGGCGTGGTATCAATCGGGCAAAAGATTTGATTCAGCGCAAAGATATTGGCTGGGAGCGCGATGATACCCCTGTTCGCTTTGAGATAGAGGTATTACTAAATGGTCAGTTGTATCGATATGTACTTGCCTTGGAACTGCCTGAAAATTTTAAAGAGTTTCGGGTTTTAGATGAACAATTGTCGGTTGCAGGCACACCCATTTACACTCGTAACAGCGCTCAAGTAAATTTACAAAATGCCCAACGAAACCTAGAAGCTAGATTTCTTGTTGATTGGCACTTAGTTGCCTTGCCGCTGATTCAGGTGCAATCAGAGACTGACCCGCTACATATCTTTAAAATGTGGCTGGCGCATATGTTAATCCTAGCTCCTATTCCAAGCTCAATGACGGGTGAGTCGAGTAGCGCGACGTTGGAGCCTAATGTGGATAGCTCGAATTTTGGGGAATGGTTCTCTGGTTTGTTGGGGCGTTACCCAGCAGCATATGCTCAGATTGATCGATATCTTCGTGATGTTATCCCTGATATTCAAGATATTCAAAATGAAATCCTTGGCAAAGATGCAAAAAGCATGAGCGTGTGCTTTGAACACAACCAAGCGACAATGACCGTCTATTTTAATGACTTGTCGGATGGTGAAAAGTGCTTCTTTATCTGTGCTATGGTATTGGCCGCAAACAAATTTTATGGGCCACTATTTTGTTTCTGGGATGAGCCTGACAACTATCTTTCATTGCATGAAGTCGGTCATTTTGTGGCTACATTGCGGCGCGCTTTTAGGGGTGGCTCTCAAATTTTCGTATCCTCACACAATCCGGAGGCAATAAGAAAATTTTCCGATGAGAATACTTTGGTTCTGTTCCGGGATAGTCATTTAGAATCAACCCGCACTAGGTGGGTCAGTGAGTTTATCGCTGCTGGCGACCTGCAGGGCGATCTTATAAATGCCTTGACTCTTGGTGACATACTATGACAAGTGCGAACAGATATAAATCGCACCTTCTCGTAATCCCAGAAGATGATGCTAACCGGCAGGTTGCCAATGGATTTCTTGAGTTAGGAGTAGGCGTTAATCAAAAAAGCTACCAGATTATGCCTTTGGCAGGTGGATGGCCCAATGCTTTTGACAGCATCAAAGACAGTTATGCGATGCGTATGCGCAAATTTCAGGAATGCAGGATATTGTTAGTAATTGACTTTGATCATGATGCCAATCGATTAGAGGAGAATATGCATAGAATTCCAGAGGATTTAAGGGATAGGGTTTTTGTGATAGGCATTTCTTCTAAAGACCCCAAAGACTTATGCCAGACGACAGGTATGACCTTAGAAGAAATAGGACAGGCGCTTGCTAAAAGCTGCGCAGACGATACCCTTGGCCTATGGGGGGATGACCTACTAAAACACAACAAAGCAGAGTTGGATCGCATGGGTTTATCGGTTAAGCCATTTTTATTCGGATAGCTTGTGCCGAGCTTTGACAGCGCTGCAACTTATTTATCTCACCAAAACAAAAGCCCGATAGGGTCAGCTAACGGGTTCTATCGTTTGTTTATGCGAACCGTCCAGCATAACGCGCATTTGCAATGTTCGATGCCGCAACCCCCGCTGAAAAGCAGCAATAAAATAACCCACACAAAGAATGCCTAGAGAATTTTTCCGAAGCGACCGGGTCGCGGCGCAGTTCCAGCGCGAGCTGGCCGAGTTGTTGCGCACCGAGATCAAAGACCCCAGCCTGGGGATGGTGACATTGAGCGATGTGGAAGTCACCCGCGACATGTCGCTGATCAAGGCCTATGTCAGTTTCCTGGCGGCCAAAGAAACGCCGCAAAAATGCGTGAAGGCCCTCAACCAACACGCGCAGAAGCTGCGGCGGGCCATGAGCGGGCGCATCCGCTTGCGGGTCATGCCCGAGTTGCGCTTCATCCATGACGATTCCATCGAGCGCGGCATGCGGATGGAGGCGCTGCTGGGCGGCCTCGCCGGGCAGCGCCCGCAAGACGACGACAACGCGCCGGAACACGATTCATGAGCCGCCGCAAAAACGGCCGCGATCTCCACGGCATGCTGCTGCTGGACAAGAGCCCCGGCATGAGTTCCAACGGCGCGGTGCAGCGGGTCAAGCGCCTGTTCCAGGCCAATAAAGTCGGCCACACCGGCAGCCTCGACCCCATCGCCACCGGCCTGCTGCCGTTGTGCCTGGGCGAGGCGACCAAGCTGTCCGGCTTTCTGCTCAACACCGACAAGCGCTATTTCACCCGGGTCCGGCTGGGCCGCACGACGACCACGGCGGACATCGAAGGCGAGACGCTGGAGGAAAAACCGGTGCCGCCGCTCGATGAGGCGCTGATCGAGGCGGCGTTGCAGCCGTTCCGGGGCGAGATTGAACAGATGCCGCCGATGTATTCGGCCCTCAAACACCAGGGGCGCAAGCTGTACGAGCTGGCCCGGCAGGGCAAAGAAGTGGAGCGCGTGCCGCGCAAGATCAGCATTTACGAATTGCGCCTGGCGGAATTTGGCGAAGACTGGCTGGACTTGGACGTGCATTGCTCCAAAGGCACTTACATCCGCGTGCTGGCCGAGGAGGTCGGCGCGGCCTTGGGGTGTGGCGGCTATGTCGAGCAATTGCGCCGCACGGCGGTGGGCGGCTTCACGCTGGCCCAGTCCGTGCGCTTCGAGGACCTGGAGACGCTGGACGACGAGGCGCGCCTGGCTTGGCTGTTGCCGGTTTCCGCCATCGCCGAGGAGTTGCCCGCGTTCAGCCTGTCCGCCGACGTGGCGTTTTTCCTGCGCCGGGGGCAGCCGGTGTTCGCGCCCAACGCGCCGGCCTCCGGATTGTTAAGGCTGTTCACCCGCGAAGGGGCTTTTCTCGGCGTGGGGGAGGTCACCGACGATGGGCTCATCGCGCCCAGGCGGCTGGCGAAGGAGCCTGTGAAGCCGGCATGAGGCCGAACAATGTGAATCAACTTGTTTCCACCATCAGGAAAACGTTAAAATAGAATGTTTTCATCGACCCGTTTATTTTTCAGGAGTTAAGCAATGCCCTACACCACCGTGGAAAAACAGGCGATCCTCAAGGATTACCAGCGCGGCGAGAGCGACACCGGTTCCCCCGAGGTTCAAGTCGCCCTGATCACCGCCCGCATCAACCACTTGGCCCCCCATTTTTCCACGCACAAAAAAGACCACCACTCCCGCCAAGGACTGCTGCGCCTGGTCAACCAGCGCCGCAAGCTGCTGGATTACCTGAAGCGCGAGGACACTGACCGTTATCGCACGCTGATTGAACGCCTTGGCTTGCGCAAATAATTCGTTTCCCGCCTCCGGCCTGCATGAATAGGAAAAACACGTGAATCCGATTCGGAAAGAATTCAACTACGGCGACCACCTCGTCACCCTAGAAACCGGCGAAATAGCGCGCCAAGCCGACGCAGCCGTCCTGGTGGACATGGCCGGCACCGTAGTGCTCGTGACCGCGGTCGGCCTCAAAGAAGTGACGCGGGAGGGCGATTTCTTCCCCCTCACCGTCAACTACCAGGAGAAGACCTACGCGGCGGGCAGGATTCCCGGCGGGTTCTTCAAGCGCGAAGGGCGTCCTTCCGAAAAGGAAACCCTGACCGCGCGCTTGATCGACCGTCCCATCCGCCCCTTGTTTCCGGAAGGATTCACCAACGAAGTGCAGGTCGTGGCGACCGTGCTGTCTCTGAACCCCGAAGTCGATCCCGACATTGCCTCCATCATCGGCGCGTCGGCGGCTTTGAGTCTGTCCGGCATGCCCTTCCAGGGGCCTATCGCGGCGGCGCGGGTCGGCTACAAGGACGGCCAGTATTTGCTTAACCCGTCCAAGAGCCAGCTTGCCGACTCCGCGTTGGATCTGGTCGTCGCGGGCACGGCGAAGGCCGTGTTGATGGTCGAGTCGGAAGCCAAAATGCTGCCGGAAGACGTGATGCTCGGCGCGGTGCTGTTCGGCCACGAGCAATCGAAGATCGCCATCGCGGCCATCGAGGAACTGGTCGAGGCGGCGGGCGTGAAATCCTGGGACTGGGCTCCGCCGGCCGTGGACGAGGCGCTTAAAGCCGCCGTCGCCGACCTTGCGCAAGCGCCCATAGCCGAGGCTTACCGCATCGCCGAGAAACTGGCGCGCCAGCAGGCGTTGAAGGACATCCGTAGCCAGACCGTGGCCAGCCTGGCCAGTGAAGGCCAATTTGCCGAAAAACATGTCCGCGGCGCGCTGGAGCATCTGGAATACGTGACCGTCCGCAACAACATCCTCGCCGACGGCAAGCGCATCGACGGGCGCGACGTGGCGACCGTCCGCCCGATCACCATCCGCACCGGCGTGTTGCCGCGCACCCACGGCTCCGCGCTGTTCACCCGCGGCGAAACCCAGGCCTTGGTGGTCGCCACCTTGGGCACGGGCCGCGACGCCCAGGTGATCGACGCCATCGACGGCGAATACAAAGACTCGTTCATGCTGCACTACAACTTCCCGCCGTATTGCGTCGGCGAAGTCGGCATGATCGGCTCGCCCAAGCGCCGCGAAATCGGCCATGGCCGCCTGGCCAAGCGCGGCGTCCAGGCCGTCATGCCCACCCAGGAGCAGTTTCCCTACGTGGTGCGCGTGGTGTCCGAAATCACCGAGTCCAACGGCTCCAGCTCGATGGCCTCGGTGTGCGGCTCCAGCCTGGCGCTGATGGACGCGGGCGTCCCCACCAAGGCGCCGGTGGCGGGCATCGCGATGGGTCTGATCAAGGAAGGCGAGCAGTTCGCGATCCTGTCCGACATCATGGGCGACGAAGACCACCTGGGCGACATGGATTTCAAGGTCGCAGGCACTGAACAAGGCGTCACCGCGCTGCAAATGGACATCAAGATCGACGGCATCACGCCGGAAATCATGCGCGTCGCGCTGGACCAGGCGAAGGCGGGCCGTTTGCACATCCTCGCCAAGATGGCCGAAGCCTTGTCCTTGCCGCGCAATGAGATGTCCGACTACGCGCCGCGCATCATCAGCTTCACCATCGACCCCAGCAAGATCCGCGAAGTCATCGGCAAGGGCGGCGCGACCATCCGCGCCATCACCGAAGAGACCGGAGCCAGCATCGACATCACCGACGACGGCCTGGTCAAAGTCGCCTCCGTGGACAAGGCCGCCGGCGAGGAAGCCCGCCGCCGCATCGAAGCCATCACGGCGGAAGTCGAGGTCGGCAAGATCTACGAAGGCAAGGTCGTGCGCTTGATGGATTTCGGCGCGTTCGTCACCGTGCTGCCCGGCAAAGACGGCCTGGTCCACATCTCGCAGATTTCCGACGAGCATGTGGAGAAAGTCAGCGACAAGCTGGCCGAAGGCGACGTCGTCCGCGTCAAGGTGCTGGAAATCGACCGCCAAGGCCGTGTCCGCCTGAGCATCAAGGCGGTGGCGGCGGAAGAGGCGCAATGATCTGAGGTTGAGGGCGGCCTTCTGGGCCACTTGTTTCAGTGTCGCGCGAAACCCCCGATCTTAAGGCAAGGTCGGGGGTTTTTTGTTGGATGGTTCCAGTTATGCAGGTTGGGCAACGGCTCCATCGTTGCCCAATACCCAATGACCGGAAGGGCAAAACTGTTGGACTTGCCCGGCGTGGTTGCCATGTTTCAGTGGAAATGTCGGGCAACGAAAAGACGTTGCCCGACCTACATGGCTTGTCCAGCAGTCTGACTGTAGCCTTCTGATCCGAGCTGAGGGACTCGATCAAGTGAATTTTTTCAGCGATCACGCTCATGTTGCAAACCTCGGAGTTTCTTTTCACGCTTTATTAGACAATGCGGGCCGCAACGCGTCCACCTCTCGTTGCAGAAAATCGAAAGTTCAATGAAAAATAATGAAGCGCATCCTGGTGAACGAAGGCGTACACATGCGGCGCATTACATTGCGCTAATGCGCCCTACGCGGGCTGCCCGCCCTAACCGACTTGGATGATCCTGCATGTGCCACATATGCCATCCACACCGGACATCTACACATTCAGCATCATCTATCTAAAGTGATAACGCTGCTGCGTCGGCTAGCCTGCGCTTTTGTTGTTCCTGCATAACGTGCTGAATGGCTTGGCGGAGTTTCCAGTCGGTGGGCGGAAGCAGGGAATAGAGCTTGGCTAGAAATACTTCCACAGGTCTGCCTTTCATCTCATGTTTCTCGATGAGGGTCGCTACTTGGATGACGTTTTCATCCCGAAATTCTCCAAGACCGACTATCAACTCTGCGAGTTTGATAGATTCGGACTCTGACCAATCGGCTTGGGCGATTTTAATAATGATGGCTGTCGATCTAAACATGGGCTCAGCAATCTGCTCTAGGACAAGGTCAATCTTGAATTGAGTGGGTTTGTAGCCTTGAACACATCCCACTGAAAGCAACCTGAGAATTCCCGGTTTATCCCTATGCAATGCGGCCAAGTTATCTAGTGACTGTATTGTCTGATGGCGAATGTTATCGTAACTCCATATACGGGCTTTGCATCCTAGTAGATTGATACCTTCAATACCTTCCACCTCATTCCAGCAATGCGATGGAATTGTATTTACAAATTCAAAATAAAAGTTAGATGGATTGTTTTCTTGAGCCAATTCTAAAATGTGGGCCGAGCTTAATTCGAACCATGTTTCGTTGTCTCGTCCTGCACAAAAGGCAGTAAAAAATATATTGTCCGTCAAATAGGCTCTGGCATTAAGACGTGGCAATTGTTTCCAGGCATCAAAAAGAGCCATAGTTACTTCAATTGATGAACCAGAAAGTCTGGAACCCACTGCGGAGAATGGGAAACCCCTTGAATCAATATTTTTGTCGAAAGGAAATTCACCGAATTCCGATACGTAGTCTTCCAAGCTAACTCCAGAAGCAAGCCATCGCTGTTCTGCCTGTTGCCAACAAGCGAGGTCTCCAAGCTCTCCTTGCGATGCGGCTTCTATGATAGCGTGAAGATTATCGCGCTGATTAGATATGCGAAAGCAGGCGGCAAGCGGCCATGGTAATCGTATTGTCGATCTAGCCAGAGACTTTCTCTGCTCTATTGACCAAGATTGAAATTCGATCAGCAACTCCACAAGAAAATTTTTTGAATAGGCTCCATGATAGCCTAATGCTTTCAGCATCCATTTCCATTGACTATCTATTGACAAATGCTTTTCTTCGGTAGTGGCTTTGATGGGATTTAATTCTGGAATCATATAAAGCGTTAGGGCGAATCTTTCCTCTGAAACAAACGTAATCACTATCGCAGAGCAATATTCCTCCTTGCCGCTTTCTATATATTTAACTATATATTTAAGCCAATCTGGAAATTTAGGAGTCAAACCGTCCGTGCTAATACCTTGCCAAGTATATGAACCTCCCAGATGCGTTTCCGCAATAGGCACTTGCGGGATGGTTTCTGCCCATCGTTCCAGCAACCAGTCGGCAAACTCTATTCCTTCGCAGGCTTTGATGAGGTGAATGGCTTCGAGTGGGGAATCCGGCCAGCTTGCTTCGGCGATCTCCATTGCCCAAGCTTCGCCCTTATAAAGCAGTTGCAGCAATGTCCGCCAAGCGCCCAGTCGGCGCTCGGGTAATGCGTCGGCCAATCGATTTTGAATTTCCTGCTGATAGACTTCTAGCAATTCAGGGCTATAGAGTTTTGCCAAACGCGCTTGCTCTGGGCAAGGTGGCAGTTCTAGCAATCTCAGGGCGAGACGGGTGTACAGTTTGAGTTGACCTGGTTGGTTGTTTAAAGCGCTGTCTTCAAGAATGTCCAACGCCAGCCGCGAACCCGCCAACAGGGATTTTTCCAACTCCCCGGCACCAGCCCTTTCAAAATGTTATAAAGAGCAGCAATAATACCTATGTTTAATTCAATATTGCAGTGTTTGCCATGCTAGAGAAATTCCGCCAGAAAACCCC
>Ga0265327_10001924_pt1 | contig 23976 bp, 19 predicted proteins | sample 41621metaG_FD_202089 | JGI IMG/M metagenome (GOLD analysis project Ga0265327, IMG submission 202089) | Rhizosphere microbial communities from Carex aquatilis grown in University of Washington, Seatle, WA, United States - 4-16-21 metaG | ecosystem: Host-associated > Plants > Roots > Rhizosphere...
GCTGATGCTGTGCGTCACCATCAGAATGCTGTTTATTGGCGAAGTCTTGCGCGTGAAGATGTCAACGACTTCATTACGCAACGTCTCGCTCGTGAGCACGTCTAGAGCGCTGAACGGTTCGTCCATGCAGAGAATCTCGGGTTCGCTCGCCAATGCGCGGGCCAGGCCAACGCGCTGTTTCATGCCGCCGGAAAGCTCCTTCGGATAGGCCTCCTCGGATCCGGCCAGCCCGACGGTTTCAATCACTTGATGCACGCGCTTCTCGCGGTCGGCGGCGTTCAGAGCTGAGTGGGGCAAACCGGTCGTGACATTCTCTTCCACGGTCAGCCATGGGAACAACGCGAAGTTTTGAAACACCAGAGCGGTGGATGGATTCAAACCAACCTGCACCTGACCGCGATAGAAGATTTGGCCTGACGTCGGCGGCTCCAAGCCGATGATGGCGCGCAGGAGGGTTGACTTTCCACAACCCGACGGCCCCATGATGGCAACCACTTCATGCTCGCGGATTTCGAGGTTGATGTCATGGAGAACTTCGACCATGCCACCGCCCGCGCCGGGGAAGGACTGAAAGACGTTGCGGATTTCAAGGAGAGGGGTTGCCATAATCAAGTGTCCAAAGTGAAACGAGTTTGCGCCTGGCGACTCAGGGGATGCCAGACAAGCCGGTTGAATCCAACCACCACGACCGCCATAATTCCCACGGCGGCGCCGAGAACTTGAAAATTGCCATGTTCCGTCGCCTCACTGATCGCTGCGCCTAATCCCGTGGTCATGAGCGTCTGACCGCGATACTTCATGTATTCGGCGACGATGCTGGCGTTCCATGCGCCACCCATCGCGGTGATCCAGCCCGTGAGCAGGCTTGGAAAGATGGCGGGCATGATGAGTTTTTGCCAGCGTTGCCGCCAAGAGAAGCGCGACAGTCGAGACACTTCCCAGAGTTCGCCCGGAATCGCGCTGCTCCCGGAGATCACGTTGAACAGGATATACCACTGCGTGCCCAGCAGCAGCAAGACGACCGAGCTGATTCCTAGTCCGATGCCGGACGCTAGCATCACACCCACTACCAACGGGAAAATCATCGGCGCCGGGAAGCTCGCGGCCATTTGAATGACGGGTTGCAGGATCACCACCCAACGCGGATGACGGCCAATCATTACCCCCACGGGAATCGTCCAAAGTGAGGCCAGCACCACCGCGATGAGGACCCGAAGAAATGTCGCCGCTGTGCTGCTGAACAGATGCAGCCAGTCACCGCTTGTGAGCGTCAGCAGCAGGCTTACATACTTCATAACGCCAAACAAAATGCCCACACCCAAGGCAGCAACGAAAATTCGTTTTGTCCAGCGACGCGCTGTCACCATGCCAAAGTTTGTTGCTGCGACGTCCTTCGCGGGCGCGGCCGCAGCGGGACGAATTTGCGGCCGGAAGAAACTCCACAACTGCGACACGGTCCCCCAAATGCGAGACCCACGAATCCGCTCCCAAAGCCATGAGCCGGGCGCTTCGGTCGTTTCTTCATCGGTAAATTTGTGAGACCACGCCACCAGCGGACGCCAGACCACTTGGTCCACGAACACAATCATGCCGAGCATCGCCACCACGCCTAACAGTTGCGCCAAGCCATCGCCGCGTTCGATTGCGAGACTCATATACGAGCCGAGGCCCGGCAGCCGGAAATCATGGTCACCCAAAACAAACGCTTCGCTGACCATTAGGAAAAACCAGCCGCCGGCCATGGACATCATGCTGTTCCACAACAGCCCGTGTGCGGCGAACGAAAGATCCAGTCGGAAGAACCGTTCCCACCACGACATTCGCGTCAATCGTGCCACCGCCAGCAAATCCGGCGGCACGGATTTCAAGGATGAGTAAAACGAGAACGTCATGTTCCACACCTGGCCGGTGAAAATCATCAGCACCGCGGCGATTTCCAAGCCGATGTTTTGATGCGGAAACAGATGGACCAGTCCGAGCACAAATCCCGGCAGGAAGCCGAGCACCGGAATGCTTTGCAGAATGTCGAGCACCGGCAACATCACGCGCTCCGCCCCGGCCACTCGCGCCATCGCATAGCCATAGACCATCGTGAAGACGAATGACACGCCGTAGGCCATGACCCCACGCGATAGACTGAACAACGCATATTGCGGCAGGTAACATGCTTCCAAATGGATCACCGGCACTTGTTGCAACGGGCCGCTCCATTCGTGGGCTACGGTGACCAGCGCATAGATGAATGCAGCGAGCAGCCCGAGCACAGCCAGATCAATCCAGCCAAAAGCGTGCGAGGACCGGATCAATTGTTTGTTGGCAACCATGGTCTCTCGCTCTTTGAAGAAATTGGTTACGCGATCTTCGAAATGGGGCTATCCTTCTCCGGCTTGCTGTTAACGTTGCGGTCGTCTTTCAAGATCACCATCGTCTGCGGAATCGAAATGCGGATTCCTTCCACGGCAAAGCTTTTCGCGGCCTGCTCCAGCAAATCACATCGGAATGTGATCGCGGTCAAAGCATCCGCGCACCAGGCATCGAGTGAAAGCACGACGCCGGAAGCCCCCAACTGCGTCAGCGGACACCCGCAAACTTGTTTGGCCTTTGGATGCTTGCCAGCCAGGTCGAGCAGAATGGCGCGGGCTTTATCAATGTCCGAATCGTAGCTGATCCCAACCAGCACGGAGCAAACTACACGCGGGTCATTGGCGGTCAGGTTGATGTTCGTTTGACTCGCCATGACGCTGTTGGGAACGACCACCCGCCGATTATCATCCGTCTTGAGCAACGTGTAGCCGAGCGTGAGACTTTCCACGAAGCCAGTTTCCACGCCCGTCGGCGCAATCACCTGCAAACGGTCGCCCAGCTTGAAGGGCCGATAGAGCAACAAAGAAATTCCGGCGATCAGATTGCCCAACGTGTTTTGCGCCGCAAAACCCACGATCAACGAGATCATGCCGATGCTGGTCAATGAGGCCGAGCCCAAACCGGACAGGGCCGGGATGAAATGTGCATAGGCTGCAAAAGCGAAAACATAAACCGCATAACGAGTCAATTTGGCGAGGAACTTGACGGCCATCAAATCCAGGTGGTCGTGTTTGTCGTGCGCCATCATTCGCTGCACCCCAATCCGCAACGTGCGGCCGATGAGCCAGGCAAGAAATGCGAAAACCACCGCAAACAGGAACGCGCCTTGCAGCGTGGAGGGATCGGCCATTCCTCCAGTTTTAATTTGATCGAAGAAGTGCATGATTGGATTTATTCGGTATTGGTTTTGCCGGAGGGGCTGGCTTCCATCGGTAAGTCCGCCGCAAGCGTCTTGCCTGCGGCGGCGACGGCGGCGCTGAGTTGCGTCGCCAACTGACTGTAATTATTCCCGTCCCAATCAGCTGTAGGCGCACTGAACCCACCATGTTTGATCACCGTGGAATTTGTTCCAATCGTTCGCACCTCCCATGTAGCTGCAAAACGAATTGAACTCCTGCCCGTTGCCGCCCGCATTCCATGGCACGCCAGAATTTGAACCGTCACTTCAAAATCCAGCGAGTCGTCGCCGTGTGAATTCAAGGCGACGCTCTCGACGTTCTGGGCAGAACCAAGCGTTTCCTTCAGCACACGGCTGATTCCTTGGTCAAGTGGTTCGGCCCACCGGTCAAAATCGGCGAAATGGATCTCGTTGGTGCCCGTGCGGACCACGATGAACTTGGTGCGCAAATATGATTCCACTTCCAGCGGGCGCAAGCCAACTCTCCAACGCTTGAACTCACCGCCGACAGCGGGTTTAAGTGGAGCGCTCGGCACGGTCAGCACATAGAATCGCGTTGGGTCGGCGTGAGGTCGCAAGAGTGCGCACCCCTCGAACGCAAACGAGGCGATAGCGCCAAGTAATAACACGAATGCGAGGCGCTGAATTTTAATTACTGGACACTGGTTTGATCGCGTGAGTTGCATATTACGGATTTTGGTTGGGAAGCTTTTTGCCGGTGATCAGCGCATTCGGGTTGCGTTCAAGGAAATCGGCCAACTCTTGCAGTGACGCGGCCGTCTCGGTTATTTGTCGAAGCGTCTTGATGGTTTCGTCGCCCAGACCGCTTTGCGGGCCAAGAAGTTTTTGGACACTCTCCGCCGCCGCACGGAAAGAATGCAGCGAAACCACCAGTTCCGCGCTGACCGGCTCCACTTGTGTATTCAACTTGGCGACCAGTCCCTGCACCTCGGTCGCAGTCTGGTTGAAGTTTGTAAATGCCGCTTTCGCGGCATCCGAACTGGCGAGGGTTTCAATAGACTCCGCCGCCGCCGTCACTTTGGCCACCATCTTTTTCAAGTCGGCGTCCCCAATTTGGCGGTTCGCTGTCGCCAGCAGCGACTGAAGTTCGCGCGTCATTCCCACGAAATCCACCTTGTTCAGGTTGTTCGCGACTTTACTGAGATTGGCGACCAGCTCGGATAATCCAGAGCGTAAAGTCGGAACCACCGCATAAGGCGTTTCACCTTCCAGCGCTGGTGCGGGGAACTGTTGCGGGTCGAAGAAATCCAACTCCACGAATTGCAATCCAGTGATGCCCACCAGATCAATCTTGGCGCGCAGCCCTTCATCTATCAATTGTTGCAGCGCGGCGCGATCAGTTGTCGGAATCACCTTGCCCGCATTATCGCTGATCACCTTTGGATCAAGTTCGGCGACGACGGCAACCTGTGACTGTCGGGACTTGGCGTCGTAATGAACCCGAATGCTTGCAACGCGACCCACCCGCACCCCTCGCAGTTTCACCGCGCTGCCAACATCCAATCCCTGCACCGACTCGCTGAAGTAGGCGATAAACTTGCCCGGCTTGGAGAAGACATGTAAGGAGCGGAATGAGAGTAGCGCCGCGATTATCAGCACCACGGTGCCGATGACAAACGAGCCGACCGCAATGGGTTTGAGTTTGGTTTTCACTTTAAGGATGGTTGGCGTTGGCAGGTTTCTCCGTCCGCTTTGGGATATCTTCGTCTTGATTCAGGAAGTCGTGCACGCGCGGGTCGGTGCTGGTGGCGGCCAGTTCGGCGGGCGTGCCTTCGGCAATAATCCCTTTGGCATCGCGATCCAGCATGATGACACGATCGGCGAGCCGGAAAATACTGGAGAGTTGATGCGACACGATGACCATAGTCGTGCCCAGGGTGTCACGCACTTGCAAAATTAGCCGATCCATCTCGCGCGACGTGATCGGGTCCAAACCCGTCGAAGGTTCATCGAAAAACACAATCGCCGGATCCAACGCCAACGCGCGTGCCAGGGCCGCGCGCTTTTTCATGCCGCCACTCAGCTCCGATGGATACAACTCCTCCGATCCCGCCAGATCCACCTCCGCGAGCTTGATCATAATTATTTCTTCGCGATCCGCCGGTGACAATGAAGTGTGTTCTTCCAGCGGCAGCGAAATGTTTTCTGCGAGTGTCATGGAACTCCACAGCGCATTATTCTGATACAGCACACCGAAGGTTTTCAGAATCTCCCGCCGCTGCGCCGCATCCGCTGCGATAAAACTTTTTCCAAAATAAGTGATGTCGCCTTGAAACGGTTTCAGCAACCCGATCAAACATCGGAGCAACGTGCTCTTGCCGCAACCGCTACCGCCAATGACGAAAAGCATTTCGCGGGCATGGACCGCGAACGACACGTCTTGCAGGATGACCTTGTCCGCATAGCCGCAAGTCAGGTTCTTAACTTCGATCACGGATGTTGAGAAATTGTCTTTCATGTGGAGTTCAGATTCCCAATACGTTGAAAATGAGAGCGAACACGGCGTCGCCTATGACGATGAGCAGGATGCCAGTCACCACGGCGGAGGTGGTCGCTTCGCCGACGCCCGCAGCACTACGCTCGCACTTCATTCCGCGGAGACACCCCGCGAGACCGATGAACAACCCGAAGAAAACACTTTTGACCAGGCCGCTGGTCACATCCGAAAAACCGACGCGATTCTGGGTTTCGATCCAATACGCCGTCGCCGGAATGTTCAGCATCGTCGCGGAGACAAACATACCCCCGAGGATGCCGAGCACGTTGGCATACAGCGCAAGGATGGGCATCATCAGTGTAATTGCCAGCAGCCTAGGCAGCGCCAAGAAGTTCACCGTGGAAAGGCCCAGCGTCTCCAGCGCATCAATCTCCTCGTCCACCTTCATGTTGCCGAGCTGCGCGGCGAAGGCCGCTCCGATTCCGCCTGCCATGATTACCGCTGCCATCATCGGCCCCATCTCACGCACCACAGACAAGCCGACCAAATCCGCCACGAAGACGGCCGCGCCGTATTGCTGCAACTGAATCGCCGCTTGAAAGGCCAGAATCACACCCACGAGAAAACTGACCAGACTCACGATCGGCAGCGAAGACGACCAGCAATGCTGCATCTCAACCACGCAATCCATCCAACGAAATCGGCGTGGGTTCTTTATGATACTGATGAGCCCAAGCGTGCATTCGCCGATGAACGAAGTGTTTTCCTTGGCCAGCCCCGCCCACTTTTTCGCGAGGGCTTGCGCCAGTGCCAATTTTGATTGAGCGGCAGGCTTGACCGCTGGTTCGAGCGCGTCCACCTTCGCAACTTGCCGCAGCAGCGTCTGCAAGTTGTCCGGCAACGACTCCACATTAAAATCATGTTTGGATTCCAGGCACCACGCCCGGCCATGCACCAGAAACAACAGCAGCGAGGTGTCCCACTTTCCCAAGTCGTCGGGCACGACGCGCACGCTCGCCGCCGCGTGACTTCCAAACACGCTGTTCCATGAAGGCACACGCTCGCTCAATCGCCAATCGCCTCCGACCTTCACAACGCATTCACCAGCCGTCGCTCCAGGGTCCAGTTTTATGGTGGCAGATTTGAGACCTGAACTGAGTTCCGACAATGAAGGGCTCGTATTCATACGTCGGAAATGACTTTGGGTGGAAAAGCTGCGCGCAACGCATTCAACACGGCCAGCACGTCAATGACTTCCTGCGTGATCGCACCGGCCACCGGACTCAGATGACCCGTCGCAGCAACGATCATACCGATCACGCTCAACGTCATGCCGCCCACCGCGCTTTGGAGCGCAATGATCCGCATCCGGCGGCTGATGTGCATGAACTCATCCACTTTCTTGAGCGAACTGTCCATGATCACAACTCCCGCCGCTTCCGCAGTCACGTCGCTGTTCTGCCCGATGGCCATGCCGACCGTGGCGGCCATCATCGCCGGGGCGTCGTTGATGCCGTCGCCGACGTAGAGGGTTTTTGCCTTTGCGGTTTCGGCGCGGACCAGCGCGAGTTTTTGTTCCGGGCTTTGTTGCGCATAAATCTCCGTGATGCCGACCTGTTCGGCGAGATAACGCACTTCCGACTCGCGATCGCCCGACACGATTAACACATGCGCAAAGTGATGTTTTGGCCCCAAGTGACTGATGAAGGAACGGCTCTCTGCGCGTGGCGCATCGCGAAAGCGCAAGTCCGCCGCGTAGCGCTGGTCAATGACGACCACACATTCAAGTCCGCCGGAGAGCGGAGGAATCTGGTCTGAACCAGCAACTTTTTCGGCGATGAGTTTGTTGCGACTGGTGATCTGTATTTGGTGACCGGCTACAGTTCCGCGTAATCCCTGACCAGGCGGTTCCCCAACGTCGGTCGCCTGAGCGAGTTGAAGACCCGCTTCCTTCGCCGCCGCGAGAATCGCGCGCGCCAGCGGATGTTTTGAGTAACGCTCCACGCTGGCGACCAGCGTCAGCACTTCCTTTTTGTCAAAGCCAGTCGCAATGAGTTGCTCGGTCAGCTTCGGCTCGCCGTAAGTGAGCGTCCCGGTCTTGTCGAAAATCGCCGTGCGACATTCAGTGATTTGTTCCAGCACCACGGGGCTTTTCACAATGATTGCGCGCCGGGCGCATAGGGAGATCGAACCGATGATGGCGACGGGAATTCCGATTAGTAGTGGGCATGGCGTTGCAATCACCAGCACCGCGAGAAAGCGAATGGCTTCGCCGCTCACGGCCCAAGCGATAATCGCGACCGCGAGCGCCACCGGCGTGTAAATCGCACCCAACTGATCCCCCAACCGCCGCAACTGCGGGCGCTTGGCTTCGGACTCGCGCATGACTTCCATGATTTTCGCATAGCGCGAATCGGCGGCAATCTTGGTCGTGCGGATGGTCAACGCGGATTCGCCATTGATCGCGCCGGAAATCACGTTCGAGCCGGTCGTTTTGGTGATCTCGAACGGTTCGCCGGTAAGATAGGATTCATCCATCACGCCGTGGCCTTCAATCACCACGCCATCCACCGGGCAAATGTCGTGCGGATAAATCACGAGCGTATCGCCCACGGTAACTTCCTGTAATTGCACATCCACAATTTCCGATTCCCGTTTCCGATGGGCGATCGAAGGCAATCGTTTGGCTAGCGCGTTCAGCACCGAAGAGGCACTCCGCAACGCGTAACTCTCCAACGCTTCACCGCCCGCAAGCATCAACACGATGACGCAGCCAGCAAGATACTGATCCAGCAAGACGGAAGTAATAATGGAAATGCCGCCCAGTAAATCCGAACCAAATTCGAGTTTCAGCAGTTTGCGCAGCAGATCATAGAGCATCGGCAGCCCGCCGAGAATCAGCGTGGCCTGCAAAGGAACTCGGCAAGTTTCGGGAGTCGCGTGGAAGCCAAAGCGTAGTGATAGATACGAAGCGATGGCGACGATTGAAAACGCTGCGATGATCGTGGATTTGCGTTGCCAGAGCCCAGACGGCGAATACCAAGGCTGGATGGGCAGCGACTCACGACTCGGCTTTGATGCCGCCTTCTCAGGGGCATCAGCGCGTGGATTTTCCAACGACGTTCTCATAGGCGGCGGTTCGCAGAGGCGGGCGTGGACAGAAACTTCTGTCGGCAGTGATCACCGCAAAATGAGAACACACCAAAAGTAATATTGTGGTGGTAGACGGGAGTTTCGCTATGGGGTGTAACCCCACCATGCATCAAACACGACGCAAGGGAGACGAAGGCCAATTGAAAACGATGCTTCATTTATGGCGTGCTTGTTTTGGGATGAGCTTTACCAACTCCAAAACCACCAGCGGGATCGCACCCAGCGCGAGCAACCAGAGGCAATCTGCGAACGACATATAAGTTGTCTTGAGAATGTGGCCCACCATGGTGTTGTGCTGGCTCAACAATTGGAGGCCGATAGAGATGGCAACCACGATGAGAAGATTGACGTTCGTGAATAGGGAGATGCGCCAGACGGACTTGGTTTCGCTGCGAGCACCGAAGGCACGCAGGAGTTCAGCAAAGACTAACACGGCAAAAGCGGAAGACCTGGCGGCTTCGGTTGTTCCCGTTTTCATCACATAGAAATAAACAGCGAACGCCACGCCCGCCGTGAGGAAGCCGGTGAGAAACATTGTGCGAACAAATTTGGGATTCGTAATGCGCTCGGTTCGGGGGCGCGGTTGACGTTTCATCACGTCGGCGTCAATCGGATCGGTCGCCAGACAGAGCGCAGGCAAACCGTCGGTGACGAGGTTGATCCAGAGCAGATGGATCGGCAGCAGCGGGGTTGGCAGACCGATGACCACACAAATAGTCATGAGCAGAAGTTCCCCAACATTGCCAGCCAGCAAATATTGCAACGTCTTGCGGATGTTGTCGTAAATGCCACGGCCCTCTTCCACGGCAGCAACAATTGTGGCGAAGTTGTCATCGGTGATGATCATGTCCGCCGCCTGCTTGGTGACTTCCGTTCCTGATTTGCCCATGGCGATACCGATGTCAGCACCTTTGATTGCAGGAGCGTCATTCACGCCGTCGCCGGTCATGGCCACTACCGCATCGTTTGCTTTCCAAGCATGGATGATGCGCAGTTTGTGCTCGGCGGTGACACGGGCGTAAATACTGATCTTGGAAACGCGCTTGCGGAGTTCATCGTCTGTCATCTTGTCCAACTCAACACCCGTAACAGCATGATCGGTGGCTGCGGCAATGCCAATCTCCCGCGCGATAGCCGTCGCAGTATCAGGATGATCGCCGGTGATCATCACCACCCGAATACTGGCGGCGAGACATTTTGCAACGGCTACTTTGGCCTGGGGTCGCGGCGGATCATACATGCCTGACAAGCCGACGAACACGAGATCGCGCTCCACCCCGGCCGCCGTTAGGTCTGCGGCTGAATTGCTTTCCAAATCATGATATGCCGAACCCAGCACGCGCAGGGCTTGGCTCGCCAGCGCGGAAGTTTGCGTTAGAATGTGCGCTCGATCCGCCTCCGTCAGTGGACGGATGCCCGTCGCAGAGTAGATGCTGGTGCAAAGTTTCAACAGCGGGCCGGGTGCGCCGTTGGTGAAGACCCGGAGTTTCCCATCCGGCATCCGGCGAATCATCGAACTGCGTTTCCGGTCGGAGTCAAAGGGGATTTCACTTCGCTTGGGTGATTCCTTTTCGATTCGTTCCTGATTTCCGCCGGCTTTTCCACCCGCCGCCAACAACGCACCTTCCGTGGGATCGCCAATGACTTTCCATTCTCCTTTTTCGTGGACGAGGTGCGCGTTGTTGCAAGCAAGAATGATCGTCGCGATTTCGAGCAATGGTGCGGCGTGTTGCGCTTCCACTTTCTCACCCGCGACTCGCACTTCACCTTCCGGTCCGTAACCTTCGCCAGTGACTTCGTAATGCTGGCCCGCGACATAAAACGCGCGCACGGTCATTTGACCGACAGTCAACGTGCCAGTCTTATCTGTGCAGATTACTGTCGTTGAGCCGAGCGTTTCGACGGCGGCAAGTTTGCGAACGAGAGCGCGGCGACGCGCCATTCGCGAAACACCGAGTGCGAGTGCTACAGTTACTACTGCTGGCAAACCTTCTGGCACGGCGGCCACAGCGAGGCAGATGGCCGTCAGAAAAAGTTCCAGCGGTTTCGTCCCGCGCATCAATCCCAAGACGAACAGCAGCGCGATGATCCCCAAGGTCGCCCAGACGAGGACCCGCGCGAATGAATTGAGTTTCTGTTGCAACGGAGTTTTCTCCTCCGCCCCCGCCTCCGTGATCAAGCCGGCGATGCGTCCCAGCTCCGTCTCCATCGCCGTCGCCACGACGACGGCGCGCCCCGTGCCCGCCGCAATGCTCGTGCCCATGAACACCATGTTCGTGCGGTCCCCAAGCGGGACATCGGCGTGCTTCAATTGCGCAGCCTGCTTCATCACCGCCTCAGGCTCGCCCGTCAGCGCGGACTCGACACACTTGAGCGAAGCGGTCTCCAGCAGACGAGCATCGGCCGCAACCAAATCTCCGGCCTCCAGCGCAAGAATGTCGCCGGTGACAATTCCCGTTGCGGGAACCAAAGTGACTTGTCCGTCCCGTCGGACTTTGGCGCGCGGCGCGGTCATCTGCTTGAGTGCCGCGATTGATCTCTCCGCCTTGGACTCCTGATAGAAACCAATGAAGGCATTGAGGACGACGATAGCGAGGATGGCGATGGCATCCACTGCCTGACCCATCACGCCCGAGATGATCCCGGCTGCAATGAGCACCCAGATGAGGAGACTCTTGAACTGGCTGAGGAAAATCTTCCACCGGCTGATGCGCTCGCCTTCCTGCAATTCATTCGGACCGTCAGCCGCAAGTCGTTTTGCTGCTTCCTGCCCCGACAAGCCCGTTGCGGCAGAGTGCAGTTCTGCCAGCACGTTTTCGGCAGACTGGCTTTGCCAAGCTTCGCTTTTTTTTGCTGCGGGAATGACTGTCGCGGAAGGCTTTGATGATTTGGCTGAAGCGCTCACGGATGAATTGGCTTCGACTCAATCTCACACTGTCGCTTGGCAAACATAAATTTGAAAATCGCGTTCACGGCACGAGCACCGCCGCACCCTCAAAGCGCCCAGCGCGGAGATCGGCAAGCGCTTGATTGGCCTCAGTCAGCGGGTAGCTCGTGGTTTTCGTGACGATGTGCATCTGCGGCACCAACTGCAAAAAATCAATTCCATCCTGTCGCGTGAGATTCGCGACTGAAACCAGTTGCCGCTCTTCCCAAAGTAGTTGATACGGAAAGCTGGGGATGTCGCTCATGTGAATGCCCGCGCAAACTACGCGTCCGCCCTTGCGGATAGCCTTCAAAGCGAGTGGCACGAGATCACCCACGGTGGCAAAAATGATCGCCGCGTCGAGTGGCTCCAGCGGCTGTTCGTCTGAACCTCCCGCCCAAGTAGCGCCGAGACTTCGAGCGAAGGTTTGAGTAGCAACATCTCCCGGTCGAGTGAAGGCAAATACGGAGCGACGCTGCCATTTTATGACCTGCGCCAAGATGTGCGCGGCCGCGCCGAAGCCGTAGAGACCAATCTTCTTACCTTCGCCAGCGATGACCAAAGAACGCCAGCCAATCAGTCCGGCACATAGCAAAGGAGCGAGTGACACGTCACTGCCAGTTTCGCCGAGCGGAAATGCGAAGCGGGCATCGGCGATGACCATTGTCGCGAAACCGCCGTCGCGGGTAAAACCGGTGAAGAGCGGGTCATCACAGAGATTTTCGCGGTGCTCCAAACAATACGGACAGACACCACAGGTATGACCGAGCCAAGGAACACCAACACGCTCACCAATTTTTAACTCCTCGACGCCAGCCCCGAGCAAATCAATCCGACCAACAATCTCGTGCCCCGGAATAATTGGAATTTTTGGGTTGGGAAGTTCGCCATCAACGACGTGAAGATCCGTGCGGCACACACCGCAGGCAGAGACCTTCACACGAATTTCACCCGGCCCGGGTTGCGGATCGGCGAGTTCGGTCCATTCAAGCGCAGTTCCAACTTTCTTTAGCACCATCGCATACATAGTTTTCTTCGGTCTCGATGGCGGTGGAAGGTTAGTGGAAAGCGATCGAGCAATAGTTCGCCGCCAGCGATTTTATTTCTGTTCATAGAGGCGACGAAAAATAATTGGCAGCATATCTGGCAGGTCCTCGGCAATCAGGCCGGGGCCAAATTCAGTGGCCGCAGCGCCATGCAGCCACACCGCAGCGGATGCGGCGAGGAATGGCTCCATGCCTTGCGCCAGAAGCCCAAGAACGATTCCGCTCAACACATCGCCCGCTCCAGCGGTGGCCAAAGTCGGCGGGGCGTTGCTATTAATAACCGACTGTCCATCCGGGGCGGTAATTACCGTATCACTGCCCTTGAGAATAATAATGGCTCCACTGCGATGGGCGGCGATGCGTGTGCGAGTCAGCTTGTCGCCACTCGGGTCAAACAGGCGATGGAACTCACCATCATGTGGCGTCAGCACGCAGGGACCGATGATCGCCTGAAAGAGCGTAGGCGGATCATCGGCGAAAGTCGTGATTGCATCGGCGTCGAGCACCGTGGGGCGACCAGTCTCCAGCATGGCGAGCACCCGGGAGCGGGTCTCCTCGCCCGTTCCGGCACCTGGGCCGATGAGGAATGCTTTGTAATGAGCATCGTCCAGGAGACATTCGAAATCCTCAGGCACGGCCAGAGGTTGAACCATGATGCTGGTCAAAGCGGCCGCATAAACAGGCAGGGCGAGCGAGGAAACTGCGATGGTCGTCAGTCCGGCACCGGCACGGGCCGCTGCCCGGGCCGCCATCCGGGCGGCACCCGTCATCGGGTAGCCCCCGGAAATTAGCGCGTGGCCTCGACTATATTTATTTCCACCGTTTTGAGGTCGCGGAAGATTTTCAATCCATATAGAAGGATCATTCTCAAAAGTGTCTGGGGCGATGTGTTCAAGCACGGAAGCGGGGATACCAATATCAGCGACGACGACCTCGCCACACAGCAATCTTCCCGGCAACAACAGATGCCCCGGCTTTTTGCGAAAGAAAGTTACGGTCAGGACGGAGGCAACAGCACCCAACGCTTCGCCCGTATCGCCCATCAGACCACTGGGAACATCAATGGCAACGATTGGTAATTTCTGCTGCTCTGCGGCAGCCAAAGTTTCCAAGGATGGTCCCTCAAGCGCGCGGCTAAGACCCGCGCCGAAAATCGCATCCACCACCAGTTCCGCTCCCTCCAGCGCAGCAGGTGTCAGTGGCTCGACGGCTCCGCGCCATAACTCCGCATGATGGCGCGCCGCATCGGCCAACTTATCCTGCGAGCCGAGCAAGGCGATGTCAACGGGCCAGCCCAATTCGGAAAGATGCCGAGCCGTGACAAAACCGTCGCCACCATTATTACCGGGGCCACATAACACGATTACGGGGCGCACCGACCAGCGCTTCTCGATCGCCTGTGCGACTGCCCTACCAGCATTCTCCATCAGTTCAATGACCGTCGTGCCGGAGACCACGGTCAAACGGTCGGCTTCGCCCATCCGGCGGACATCGAGTAATGCTGTCTGAAAATTCATTGCGCATCCGTTGTTCAAATCAGGAGCCCATAAAATCAATAACCACCCGTGAGGCCACTTTGCCATGTTCGAGCCGTTCGAGAACCGAGTTGATCGCGGACAGCGGTTGCAGTTCGATGTCGGCTTTGACCTTGCCGTCAGCAGCGAAAGCAAGCGCTTCAGCCATGTCTTGACGTGTGCCGACGAACGAACCACGGATGGTGATGCAGTTCGCCACCACCTAAAACAGCGGCGTTGGAAATTCACCTGGCGGCAAACCGTTCAGCACGCAAGTCCCATGCTTGCGCGTCATGCCCACGCCCTGTTTGAAAGCACCGAGCGATGGTGCGGTGATCAGCACGCCATGAGCGCCACCGCCCGTTCCATCTTTCACCGCTGCGATGGGATCGCCGGCTTTGGCATTGACGACAAGATCAGCACCGAGTTTTTTGGCGTGCGCGAGCTTGCCGTCATCCACATCAATCGCACAGACGCGCAGCCCCATTACCTTTGCGTATTGAATGGCGAGATGTCCCAGTCCACCGATGCCTGAGATAGCAATCCATTGGCCGGGTTTCGCTCCCGTTTCCTTGATACCTTTATAGGTCGTGATCCCGGCGCAGATAATCGGAGCCGCCTCGGTAGACTTCAGGCCAGCAGGAATATGGGCGACATAATTTGGATCGGCCAAAATGTATTCCGCAAAGCCGCCGTTCTTGGTGTAGCCGCCGAATTGCGCATCAGCACAAACCGTCTCCCACGCCGATAAACAATATTCGCAATGACCGCAGGCTGAATAAAGCCAAGGCACTCCCACGCGATCGCCAATTTTTACAATTGTCACACCCGCACCGACGGCGACGACCGGGCCGATGCCCTCGTGGCCGGGAATGAAAGGCGGTGTCGGCTTCACCGGCCAGTCGCCATGCCATGCGTGGACATCGGTGTGACAAACGCCGCAGGCTTCAGTCTTGACGAGAATCTGTCCGGGACCGGGAGTGGGGACATCCCATTCCTGCAACTCCAAGGGTTTTCCAAACTGCACCACCACGGCAGCGTGCATTTTTTGTTTCATAAATATCTAAAAAATGTCTTACGGTTTCGCAGTTGAGGGCTTTTGCAGGTCAGCTTCAACATTGATCAGGACATCCACGCTATTGCCGATGGCACCTTGATCCGCCGTGATGTCAAAATCGCGCCGGTCCAGCGTGAGCGTGGCTTCCCAGCCGGAAATGGCGGCACCCTTCATACCTGGACCAAAGCCCAGTGACGTGACTTTGAGCACGACTTCCTTCGCGACATTCTTCATTGTGAGTGTGCCAGTGACCGAGTAGGTATTGTCGCCAGTGCTTTTCCAAGATTCGCTCTTGAAGGTCATGGAAGGAAATTGAGCGGCGGCAAAGAAATTGGTCGAGCGCAAATCGTCGTCGCGCATTTTGGTATTGGTGGTAATGCTGGCCACTTCGATGACGGCTTCGACCATGCTGTTTTCGATGTGGCCTCGATCCACGACGATGGTTCCTTTCACCTTGCTAAAGTAACCGGGCACCTTGGTAAAAAAATGGGCGATGGAGAAACCGACCCACGTATGCACGGGATCAATGTTATAGGTTTCGACTGCTGCCTTGGCGGATGTGAGTGGGCCGAGCGCAAGCGCGGCGATGACAAGTGACAGTATGGAGCGTTTCATGTTTTGGAATTTTTTTGTTGGTTGGATTATTTTGATTTTTTAGATTTTTCTTTTGGGAAGTCAGCGCCCCGCGCAATTTTTTCCACGGCTGAGAAATCCTTGCGCAACTCCTCCAGCTTGGCCATGGCCCCTTCGTAAGCATCGTTGCCCAGCAGCAGATGGCGCGGTGGTTTCGCCGACTCCACTGCAGCGATGAGGGCTTGCACAGCACGCACGGGATCGCCGGGTTGTTTGCCCGAATCGGCGCGAATTTCTTTGCGCCACGCGCCGGCTGTTTTCGCGTAATCAGCAATTTGTTTTTTACTTTCGTTCGCCGAACGCCCGGCCCAATCGGTGCGGAAGCCGCTCGGCTCGACGACGATTACTTTGATGCCCAGCGGTTCAACCTCCTGCAATAGCGCACCGGACAAACCTTCGACGGCAAACTTGGTCGCGTTGTAAAATCCGAGCGCCGGCGCGGAACGCAGCCCGGCCAGTGAAGAGATATTGACGATGCATCCCTTGCGTCGCTGGCGCATTCCCGGCAACACCGCTTGAATCATCCGGCTCAGGCCGAAAACATTGATCTCGAACATCCGGCGCACTTCTTTGTCTTCGCCTTCTTCGATCGCTGCGAAATAACCGATGCCCGCGTTATTCACCAGCACGTCAATGCCACCAAACTTTTCTTCGGCCGATTTGATAGCGGCGTCAATCTGGCTTTGATCTGTGACATCTAGCTTGAGCACCAACGCATCGCCCTTGGACGCCAACGCATCCACCTGGTCCGGTTTACGGGCCGTCACCACCACGCGAAAGCCGCGCGCCAGCGCCTGGGTGGCTAGTTCGCGGCCGAAGCCGGTGGAACAGCCGGTGATAAACCAAACAGGCTTCTCGGTATTTGTTGATTTCTTATTTTTAGTGGTCATATTTTAAAAATTATTTAGGAGCAGCTTCCGATGCTTTAGTTTTTTGGTCCTCAAGTTGCCAGTCCGCATAACTCATTCTTGGAATTTGGAAAAACGCATCTCGCGTTTTCACATATGCGCCCAAACCGTTCATTCGCCCAATCGCATGCAGTTCCTCGGCGCGGACGTAGTGGCAGGTCGGATCAATGAATTCATCTTTCACATGAATCGCCACGACTTGCCCCAAAACGATCCGGTTGCGGCCGATTTCCAGAGTCATGACTTCACGGCATTCCAAACTCGCGGGCGAATCGGCGAGGCGCGGAACTTTTACGATCAGCGACGGCTCCGTTTTCAAAGCGGCGATTTTCAACACCTTGATCTCCGGCGGAAAGTCGATCGCAGTGAAATTCATGGTTTCCGCGACCGCTTCATTCACGACATTGACGACAAACTCACCGGTGCTACGAATATTTTGAGCCGTCTGTTTTGCCATCGTGCCCGGCCCAGGTTTGTTAGCAATGCCCACGGCCACGATCGGCGGGTCCATGCCCACATAATTGAAAGCGCTGAACGGCGCGGCATCCAATTGCCCGGCCGCATTCAGGCTGGTAATCCACGCAATGGGTCGTGGTGCGATCAGGCCGCAGAGCAAACTATAAATTTGCTTTCGTTCAGCATTGGCAAGATTGAGCTCCATGATTTGGGTATTTTGATCAGCCCAGCAGACGCTTCGGCTAAAATTGGCGACCATCAAAATTAAGCCGGCGCGTCAATGGAACTCACGCGCACCAGTTTTTTGTTCACAAATTCCTGGATGCCCAAACTAGAAAGTTCACGGCCGTAACCGGAATTCTTGATGCCGCCGAACGGCAGTTCCGCTGAAGTCCATGTAGGGTGATTAATGAAGACCATGCCGGTATCAATACGGCTCGCCACGCGTTTGCCGCGCGCTACGTCCGCCGTGAACACGGAACCGCCCAAGCCGAACTCCGAGTCATTCGCCAGCGCCACGGCTTCATCCTCGTCCTTGACGCGAAAGAAAAGTGCGACTGGTCCAAAAAATTCTTCGTGGTAGGCGGGATTGCTTGGCTTGATGTTCGTGAGAATCGTCGTCTCCATGTAAGAGCCGGGGCGATCAATCCGTTTGCCGCCCATCACAAGCTTGGCGCCTTTGCCGACCGCGCGTTTGATTTGACCCAAGAGTTGCACCAAGGCCGCTTCGGTGGACAGCGGTCCCAGGTTGGTTGCCCAATCCATCGGGTCGCCCGGCTTGAAGGCCGCGAGCGCAGTCTGAAATTTTTCAAGAAATTTGTCGGCCACGGATTCGACGACGATGAACCGTTTGCCGGCGACGCAGCACTGGCCCATGTTGTTCATCTTCGCCCAGACCGCCCACTTGACGGTCTTGTCGAGATCCGCGTCCTCGAGCACGATGAACGCATCGCTGCCGCCCAGTTCCATCGTGGTTTTTTTTAGATTTTGTCCGGCGCGCGCGGCGACTCTTTTCCCGGCATCCACACTGCCGGTCAAGGCCACGCCTTCGATCCGCGAATCGTCAATCACGCGATTCACCTGGTCATATGAAATGATCAAGTTGGTGTAAACACCGGCAGGCGCACCTGCTTCCAACCAAAGTTTTTCAAAGGCGATGGCGCATTGCGGCACGCAGCCAGCGTGTTTCACCATCACGACATTGCCCGCCATCAAATTCGGCGCGGCAAAGCGCGCGAGCTGGTAATAAGGAAAATTCCACGGCTGCACGCCAAAGAGCACGCCGAATGGTGCGATTTCAATCACGGCCTCGCCGGAACTTGGCTTGAGCGTTTGCGGCGCAAGAAATTGCTCCGCGTTCTTGGCGTAATAATCGAGAATGTCCGCGCTCAATTCCACTTCACCGCGCGATTCGGCGATGAGCTTGCCCATTTCCAGCGTCACCGGCTTGGCGAAATCATCCACACGCGCCCGCAAAATCGCGGCCGCTTTGGCGACGATAACAGCACGTTCTGCAAAAGTCTTAAACCGCCAGGTGTCAAAACAGGTCGCGGCCGTTTTAAGCGACGTCTCTAGTTGTTTGTTGGTGATTTCCTTGAATTTCTTTAGAACCTTGCCGGTGGCGGGATTGACACTTTGATAACTCATGGCCACGATTATCTGCTTCCACACCAACCACCGATATGGGGTCTTCACCCCAGCTTTGGCTTTTAGGCTGAAAATATTTCACCACTTAAACCCTGACGACGCGTGCAACTCCCCGGGTTGACTGCTGGCCGACGCCATGTGCCTTTGGGCGGAAGTCTATTGGCGGCCAAGGGCAGCGATCGCCATCTTGTTCAATTGAGGGAACTGGGGACAACACCCCATAGCGAATACACTTCGTTTTGGTCTAATTTTGCTTCGATGAATGATCATATCACCACTCCTCCTGGTAAGCCGACGCATGAATTTATTCCCAGCCAGTCAATTTGCGGCCAACGCATTCTGGTGGTGGAGGAAGAAGGCGACATTCGCCAACTTAACGCGGAAGTGTTGATTGATGCCGGTTACCAAGTGGATGTCGCCGAAAATGGGGCCTCCGCCTGGGCCGCGCTGCAACTTAACCGATACGATTTGCTGATTACGGACCAATTTCTGCCGAAAGTGTCTGGAGTGGAGTTGCTGAAGAAAATCCACATCGCCCGTATGACCCTGCCCGTCATCATGGCGACCGGCATTCTGCCCACGTGGGAATTCGCCCTGCATCCGTGCCTGCAGGCCGTCACGATGCTGCGCATGCCCTATACAATTGATAGGCTGTTGGGCTTGGTCAAAAGCATACTGCCCGAGAATGCCAAGGTTTCCGCGCACATGGTGGCAACACCAAGGTGGCCGACTAAATCCCCAGTGATGAGCTTTTCAAATATTTTATGACGCGGTGTGTTTATCTGTGAAGCGGAGCGTCGTGTCTTCGGAAAATCCTTAAGCTCTTGTGTCAAGGCGCGCGCCGGAGCAACTCGGCGGACTTAACAATATGAGCAATGATCACCAGAGCAAAAATGCAAACGGCAAGGAAACGCGCACGGAGCTTGCGCTCCAAGCCTCCGAGCTGAGTTATCGCCGGTTATTTGAAGCGGCGCAGGATGGCATTCTGATTCTGGAGGTGGAAACGGGGCGCATCACCGATGTAAATCCCTATTTGATTCGGTTGCTGGGATTTTCCCGGGAGGAAATGATCGGACAAACTGTCGCCGAACTGAGTCCATTCAAAGACCTCGTTTCCAATCAAGCCATGTTGGAGCGGCTGCAAAAGGATGGGTATGTCCGGTATGAAGACCTGCCGTTGAAAACGAAAGATGGTCGCGACATCGCCGTCGAGTTCGTGAGCAACGTCTATCAGGCCGGTGATGCCAAGGTGATCCAGTGTAATATTCGCGACATCACCAAACGCAAGCAGGCGGAATTGACCTCGAATCTGTTGGCCGCGATTGTCGCGGCTTCAGACGATGCCATCATCGGCAAAGACCTGAACAGCACCATCACAAGTTGGAACCGAGGCGCGGAGAAGATTTTTGGCTATTCTGCCCGTGAAATGGTGGGAAATTCCATCCTTGGGTTGATTCCACCCGGCAGGCACAAGGAAGAGAATCACATTCTGGGAACTATCTTGCGGGGCGAAAGCCTGGAGCATTTTGAAACGCTGCGACAAACGAAGGACGGTAGGCTCATTGATGTCTCGATCACGGCTTCGCCCATCAAGGATGCCGCAGGCAGAGCGATCGGTGTGTCAAAAGTGGTGCGCGACATTTCGGCGCGAAAAAAAGCCGCGCAGCATCTCATCCTGCTCAAGACCTGCATCGCCAATCTCAACGAGATCGTCATGATCACCGAGGCGAACCCGGTCAGCGAGCCGGGACCGCGCATTGTGTTCGTGAATGAAGCGTTCGAGCGGATCACGGGTTATACTTCCGCCGAGACTTTGGGACGCAGTCCACGATTTCTTCAAGGTCCAAACACGGATCAACAAACTTTGGATGCCATTCAACACGCTTTGGCACAGCGGCAGGCGATCCGGCGGCAGGTGCTTAATTATCGGAAAGACGGCACCGAATTTTGGATGGACATGGATATCGTCCCCATTTTTGACGCGACGGGCGTATGCACCCATTTCGTCGCCATCGAACGCGACGCCACAGCGGAGCGAAAAAGTGAGGAGCAACTCCTTTGGAAAAACAGTTTGCTGGAAGCGCAATTGGATTCGTCCATTGACGGCATCCTGGTGGTGGATCGGCAGGGCAAGCATATTCTCCAAAACCAGCAGATGAATGATCTTTGGAAATTTCCCCGCCATGTCTTGGATGACCCGGCAGCCGACGCGCAAATGATTTTCGCCACGAACCAAGTCCGGCATCCAGAATTGTTCGCGGAAAAAGTGGCCTATCTTTATAACCATCCCGATGAGTCCAGCCACGATGAAATTGAGTTGCTGGATGGCACCATTCTCGACCGCAATTCTGCACCGGTCCGAAACAAACTCGAAAAAAATTACGGTCGCATCTGGTTTTTTCGCGATATCACCGAGCGCCGCAAAATGGAACTCAAACTGCGGCAGGCGCAAAAAATGGAATCCATCGGCCAGCTCGCCGGCGGCATTGCCCATGATTTTAACAATATTCTCTCCGCCATTATTGGCAACAGCTACCTGATAAAATTGGACGTGGCCGATAAACCCGCTGTGCTGGAAAACTTGGAGAACATTTCCGACGCCACCAAGCGGGCGACGGACTTGGTCAATCAGATCCTGACCTTCAGCCGGCAAGGTAAACAAGAGCGCGAAGCCATTGCCTTGAACAACGTGGTTTTGGAAGCGCTCAAATTGTTGCGGGCCAGCGTGCCGGCCACCATTCGCATCAAAACCGAATTGACCGAGACGCCCACAGTGCTGGCCAACGCCACGGCGATTCATCAGATCATCATGAATCTGGGCACCAACGCCTGGCACGCCATGCGGGATCAAACCGGCGTGCTCAAAGTTCAATTGAACGTTTTGGACGTGGATGAAGATTTTGCCAAAACCCGCCCCGACCTGCATCCGGGCCGCTATGTGCAGCTTTCGGTGAGCGACACCGGATGCGGCATGGACCGTGCGATGCTGGATCATATCTTTGAGCCATTTTTTACCACAAAAAACGTGGGCGAAGGTACCGGTCTTGGTCTCGCCGTGGTGCACGGCATCATGAAAAGTCACGACGGCGGCATATCCGTTTACAGCCAGCCGGGGGAAGGCACCACGTTCCATTTGTATTTCCCCGTGATTGAAACCGAAGCGGCCGCGGGGAAGTTAGAAGCCGTCCCCATTCCGCAAGGCAACGGCGAGCATATTTTATTTGTGGACGATGAAGAAGCCCTGGCCCGCCTTGGCAAAAAGATGCTCGAACGGCTGGGCTACATCGTCACCATAAAGACGACCCCGACGGAAGCCATCGCCGCTGTTCGTGATCGAGTGGAGCCGTTTGACCTGGTCATCTCTGATTTGACCATGCCAGACATGGATGGCACAAAACTCGGCGGCCAACTGCTACAATTGCAGCCGCGCCTGCCCATCATCATCATGACCGGCTACAGCGGAGTGATGACCGCCGAGAAAGCGCGGGAACTTGGGTTCCAAGAATTATTAAGCAAGCCATGCACCGCCCGGGCCTTGGGCGAGGCCGTGCATCGCGTGCTACAACGAACAGCAAATACCTAAACTTGAATTGGATTAATGGTCGCCGCAGCCCTGGCTTCTTCCAGCCGACAGGTATGTGCCGGGCTGAATCTTCGAATCCATGGGTGGGGTGGACACCCCATATCTTCCAACAGGTTTTGGTGTTGATCTCAAGCCATGAGAGAACCACGATTGATTCGAGCAGGAATGCAAATTCACTGGATTGAGGACGCAACCATCAGTATTACGATTAAGCAATGCCATATCAATCTGCCCAGAAAGAGCTGCAGAATTCCTTTGAAACTCGGATTCGCTCCGGACAATTTGTTCTTCGGTTTCAGATTCATGGCAACCAGGTCGTTGAATCAGGTAATGATCGGGCGAATTGGTGTCGGCGGTGGCGTTGCTCGGATTGCCAAGTTGCATTTGAAGGGCAACGTCAATAGTGGAACTCGCGCGCATGGCGGCGAACACCAGAACGGTTAAAACTATCCTCCAAAGGCACATTTTATTCCTCATACACTAGTCCGCCTTGTGATGTTGTGCATCTGAATATTTCAGCACGTCGGTTCGTTCGCTGAAGTCAGTGGCGACGATCTTTATGGACATTCCGGTCGGAGCCGTCTTCGCTCCTTTTCAACGTCTGTCCGCGATGGCGTCGACCTCAGCTATGATTAAGCTGTCACAAACGGTTTGTCGGTCAGAGGCCATTTCAATTTGATTTAGTAGTGGTGTTTTTTGGGCCATGAAACAAAGTCGTGCCAAGGTGTGCAAGTGCAACCGATCGTCCTGGCAACAAACCAGGAAAAACAATCTGGTCGGTTGACCATCCGGCGCGCCAAAATGAATTGGTTGGAGGCAGCGCCCCACGACAATGAACGACGATTCAAACAAATAGGAATCGTGGGTGCGAGGGTGCGGAATGGCAAAACCACCGGGCATACCGGTGGAGCACAGTTCCTCACGTGCTTCCAAACTTTCCAGCAGACTTTTCGGATCATTTAAACGTCCGGTCTGATCGGCCATCATCACCAGATCGCGCAAAACTGAGGCCTTGGTTTTGGACGTCATGCCAAGCGTGATGTATTCTGGGCGGATCATTTGCGGCAGGATGGCGGACTCCGGCAGGAAGGTGGCTGTGCCTTGCGATGACTTCTGATGATAAACTGACAACCTTTCTTCCGGCAGATTCAAAATCCTTTGCGAAGCCCATAAATCAATTTCGCCTTTGTCAAAAACCACGCGCGACCCTCGCTTTTGAAACGGAATCTCACCACATTTCACACGTTTCAGGATGTCCTCTAAGCTGAGGTTTAAATATGCGGCGACCTCGTCCTCAGTTAAAAATTGGTGTTCCATAATCAATCAAAGGTCA
>Ga0265327_10001925_pt1 | contig 23968 bp, 24 predicted proteins | sample 41621metaG_FD_202089 | JGI IMG/M metagenome (GOLD analysis project Ga0265327, IMG submission 202089) | Rhizosphere microbial communities from Carex aquatilis grown in University of Washington, Seatle, WA, United States - 4-16-21 metaG | ecosystem: Host-associated > Plants > Roots > Rhizosphere...
AACGTGGTGGCGCTCGACCAGTTGCGCTCCATGCTGGGCGGGCAGATTCAGGTCAAGCCGGCGCTGGCTGGCGAAGCGCAGCTGGAAGAACACATCGACCAGTTTTACGGATATGAGCTTTCTGTCGATGGCATCCTGCGGGAGATTGAAACTGGCGAAATCGACTACAAGAGTTTGCAGGGTATCGGCGAAGAGTACACGCAGCCAGTGGTGCGTCTGGTAGGGGCGTTGCTGATGGATGCAGTCAAGCGTGGCGCATCAGACATCCACTTTGAGCCTGAATACGCCTTTTTGCGTATTCGTTATCGTATTGATGGCGTGTTGCAGCAGATTCGCAGCCTGCACAAGAGCTACTGGCCCGGGATTGCCGTACGGCTCAAGGTGGTCAGCGGCATGGATATCGCCGAGACCCGCGCCCCACAGGACGGACGCTTGCAGATTACGCTGATCGGTCGTCCCATCGATTTCCGTGTCGCCAGCCATCCGACCATTCATGGTGAAAATATCGTATTGCGCGTGCTGGATCGCGAAAAATCCATCATCCCCATGGAACGCATGGGCCTGCGTGATGAGACGCTGGAGCAACTCAAGCTGATGATGACGCGGCCGGAGGGGATACTGGTTGTCACAGGTCCGACCGGTAGCGGTAAAACCACCACGCTGTATTCGCTGCTCTCGTTCGTGAACACCGAAGCGGTCAACATCATGACGCTGGAAGACCCGGTGGAATACCCCGTGACCATGATGCGCCAGACCTCGGTGAACGAGGTCAACAAGGTCGATTTCGCCAATGGCATCCGTTCCATCATGCGGCAAGACCCGGACATCATCTTGGTGGGCGAAGTGCGCGACAACGATACTGCCGAAATGGCGTTCCGCGCCGCGATGACCGGTCATCAGGTGTTCACCACGCTGCATACCAACTCGGCTCTGGGGACCTTTCCACGTCTACTGGACATCGGCATCGCGCCTGAAATCATGGCTGGAAACATCATCGGCGTGATCGCGCAGCGACTGGTGCGGGTGCTGTGCGTGCACTGCAAGGAAAGCTACACGCCAGATGCGGAAGAATGCAAGCTGCTGGGGATCAAACCAGCCAGCAAGACCAAGATTTTCAAGCACAAGGGCTGCAAGCGCTGCAGCTACAACGGCTACCGAGGACGTATGGCCATCATGGAGTTGTTGCGCATCGACAGCGATCTGGATGGCATGATCGCACGCCGCGCGCATCTTGACGAACTACGTGCGGTGGCAGTGGAAAAGGGTTTTGTGACGCTGGCCGAAGACGGTATCCGTCGTGTGCTGGAAGGATTCACCAGCCTGGCTGAAGTGTCACGCGTGGTCGATCTGACCAGCCGCGTGGATCAATAGGCGTTTTCCGTCCGTGACCATCTACCGTTACAAGGCGGTTGACCAGACGGGCAAGCCGGCCCGAGGTCGGATGGACGCGGTCAATGATGTCGACTTGGAGTTGCGCCTTCAGCGCATGGGTCTTGATCTCGTGGCATTCGATGTTGCCTCCGAGCATCATGGGCTGTTCAGCGGTCACTCTGTCAGTATGCAGGATCTGGTGATGTTCTGCTTTCAGATGGAGCAACTGACTCGCGCAGGTGTACCGCTGCTGGAGGGGCTGGTGGACTTGCGCGACAGCACGGTCAACCCGCATCTGCGCGAAGTGATCGGCGGGATCGTTTCCGAGGTTGAAGGCGGCAAGCAGTTCTCGCAGGCGTTGGCCTCGCATCCCAAGGTGTTCAGTAATGTGTTCGTCAGCCTCGTCCGGGCTGGTGAACAGACAGGAAAATTGCCTGAAGTGTTCGAAAACCTTGCTACCACGCTGAAGTGGCAGGATGAACTGATTTCGCAAACCAAACGCCTGCTGGCTTACCCGATGTTCGTGATGGTGGTGGTTCTGGGCGCGATCACGTTTCTGATGATTTACCTGGTGCCGCAGATGGTCACTTTTCTGCGCAACATGGGGCAGGAGCTGCCGCTGGAAACCCGCATTCTGATTGCCGTTTCCGATATTTTTGTACATTACTGGTGGTTGATTCTGTCATTGCCGTTTCTGGCCATCCTGGCGGTCAACATCGCGATCAGGCAAAGCCCGCTGGCGATGTATCGCTTCGATTACGTCAAGCTGCATCTGCCTGTGACTGGCGAAATCCTGCAAAAAATCATCATGGCGCGTTTCGCGCGCTATTTCGCCCTGATGTACCAGACCGGCGTACCCATTCTGGACGCGATCAAAACCTGTCAGGACATCGCCTCAAACCGCGTCGTGGCTGATGCGCTCGAACGCGTCTGGCAACAGATCAACGCCGGTGACAGTATGAGCGAAAGTTTTCATAATGCTGGCTTGTTCCCACCGCTGGTGGTGCGCATGATTCGGGTTGGCGAGGGCACGGGCGCGTTGGATAAGTCGCTGCTGAATATCAGCTACTTTTACGACCGCGATGTGAAGGAATCAGTAGAAAAGATGCTGAAAATGCTGGAGCCCGCGCTGACCGTGATTCTCGGATTGCTGCTGGCGATGATCATGTTTGCCGTGCTGGGCCCGGTGTACGACACTTTGGGCAAGCTCAAACTCTAAAACCGTTAAAATAACTCATGATCACGAAAATCGTCCTCTGTGCTTTCCCCAACCGACTCACGGCCGGCCTGTGGCGTATGGGTCGGCTGGTCTCGTGCGAAGTGTTCAAGAACGACGAACCGGGCCTTAACGACTTTCGGATATTTCTGCATCGCCAAAAGAGTGTTCCGATCTTTCTGATCGCCGACGCAGTTGAAGAAGACTACCGTATCGAGACCGCCCCGCACACGACAGGCAAAGCACGTGAAGTACTCCTTGATCGCAAGCTTGGCCAGCTTTACCGTACCACTTCGTATCGTGCCGCACAGCACATCGGGCGTGAGCGCGACAACCGTCGGGACGACATTTTTCTGCTGGTGGCCCTGAGCAACGCAGAAAGCATCCAGCCGTGGATTCTGGCGATGAACGAGCAGCGCGCACCCTTGGCTGGCGTTTATCTGCTGCCCATGGTGAGCCAGTACCTGATCAATCGTTTGAAACTCAGTGCGCCGCATTTGCTGCTGATGGATGGTCAGGTTTCCGGGCTGCGCCAGACCTATTTTCACAATGGCCAATTACGGGTGAGCCGCCTCGCTGCCGACATCTCTTCGACCCATGGCGACCACACCCAGTTGTATCTGGATGAAACCGAAAAAACCCGGCTTTACCTGTTGAGTCAGCGCCTGATTGCACCGGATACCAAGCTCAGTCTGTTGATATTGGTGAATGGCGAGGCCGGCGAAGAAATCTGCCGCACGGTGGGCAACAAACTTGATGTGGAGTGCCTTGCACTGGCCTCCGAGAGGCTTGCCAGCCATATCGGGATTGATGTGCACGCCTTGCAGAAATTCCCTGAACTGCTATATATGCAAACCGTGGTCAAGGGCGGCACCCCGGTCAATCTGGCACCCGAGGCGCAAACACGTGATTACCAGATACGCAGCATTCGGCGCTGGCTCGGATACGCTGCTTTTGGCCTACTGCTGGGCGGTTTGCTCTATACCACCATGAATATCAAAGGCACGCTGGATGCCGGATCGCAGCTTGCACAAGACCGAGCACAAACGCTTGATTTCGAACGTCGGTACGATGAGGTGGCCAGAAACTTCCCGGCGACACCACTGCCCGGTAACGATCTGAAAACTGTGGCTGATATGTATCAGGCCATTGCAGCTAACAATCAGACGCCGCGGCGCCTGATGTTGGTAGTCTCCACTGCCCTGGATGGGGTACCTGAAATTCAACTTCAGCGTTTGCGCTGGAAATTTACTGAAGACATCAATACCAAGGATGAAGTCTCAGGCACCCAGCCTGCAGGGAACCACAACACGCCCCCGGCAAACAGCGTGACATCAGGGTTGCGAGAAGTTGGATTCGTTGATGGCGAGATCAGAAATTTCAATGGGGATTATCGCGCAGCACTGGATACCGTCAACCATTTGGTAGAACGCATTCAGAAAGATGCGCGGGTTGAAAACGTCACAGTTGTGCAGCAACCCGTTAATGTCAGTGCTTACTCCAGCCTGCAGGGCAGTACGCTGGATGCCCAGGCACAGCAAATGCCGGCCGCGCTGTTCAAGCTCAAACTCATCCTCAAGCCAGTGACTGCACCATGAAGTTGACACCATACGATTGGAAAGTCCTGCAACCTGCGCTGATCGCCTTGGGCTTGGCCGCAGTGCTCGTTACACTGCTGCTGGCCTATACCGGTCGCCAGAAGGATCAAGCCGTGCAGTCTCAACAGACTCAGCAAGCCCAACTTGCGCAGGCACGAAGCCGCTTCCAGACTTCCGGCGCTGAGAAAGATACCATTGCCAAATACATGCCGATTTACCTCGCGCTGGTCCGGCGTGGATTTATCGGCGAAGAGCGACGCATCGAATGGATTGACGATTTACGCAACATCAATCAGCAATACAAGCTGTTCGGTATCGGCTACAACATCGGTGCGCAGGAAGTTTACAAGCCGCCCTTCAATGTGGCGCTGGGGGCGTTTGTGCTGCATCGCTCCACCATGAAAATTGATTCACCCTTGCTGCATGAAGGTGACTTGCTGACGGTGATCAACGCGCTGATGAATCAGGACCGGGCGCCCATGATCGTGCGAGATTGCGTCATCACCAGAACAGCTGCAGGCAACCGAAACAAGTTCCTGCCGAACCTGAACGCCAGTTGTGAAATTGATTGGCTCACCGTCAGCGAACCACCACGTGCGGGGGGAAAGCCATGACGCGTTTCCTTCTGGTGCTGGTATTGTTGCTGCCTCATTGGGCACAGGCAGAAGAGCGGCTGGGGCGACTTTTCCTCACCCCCGGCGAACGCAGTGGCCTTGACTACATTCGTCAGACCAGCAAACTGCCTGATAGAATCGTCAAACCTGAAACCACCGAGTCGGCTGATGGTGATGCCGTCGCACCCCCCGTACCGGCCAGCCGGGTGACTGTTCAGGGATATGTGAAGCGCAGTGATGGCAAAGGCACCGTCTGGATTAACCGTCAGCCGCTCCGCGAGACTTCGACTCAGGGCGACATCGCAGTTGGTCGTGTGGGCGCCGCCGATGGGCGGGTTCCACTCAAACTTACGAGCACAGCCAAAGAGATCAGCCTCAAGGCTGGCCAAACCTACGACCCTGCCAGCGGTGCCGTGGTTGAACGTGCTCGCGATCTGCCGGATGCCCCCGGCCCGGATATTACCGCCCCCGAAGCCAAACCCGGCCAACCTGCCGGATTGGTACACGCGAACCCGAAAAAGCCCTGATCAAGGCCTGCCGTGAATAAGCGGTCCCTCCATTATTCTTCTGAGCAAGGCATGGCGCTGATCATGCTGGTGTTTATCGCTGGGCTGGTGGCAACGGTTTTTTTGCTTAATGCGCTGAACTCGAACACGGTGAAGATCGAGCGGGATAAGAAGACTTCAGAGGCGTTGGCTGAGGCTAAGACTGCACTGATTGGGTGGTCAGTGAATAGAGCAAACCCAGGGCAACTTCCATGCCCTGAAGACACATCACTCATTGGTTTGCCTACAGAAGGACAATCTAGTGCTTCGTGTACTTCAGCATCGCCCGTAATAGGGAGGCTACCTTGGCGAACGTTGGGTGCAGGAGACCTGAAAGATGGATATGGAGAGCGACTTTGGTATGTGATTTCTCCGGGGTTTCGCTCATCTCCGATTAACCATACAACGCCGGCTCAACTGTCTGTTGATGGCATCGCTGGAAGTGCAGTCGCTATTGTGTTTTCTCCCGGGCCACCACTGCCGACTCAGTCAAGACCGACGCCAAGTGCTTCGTCTCCCCCGGATGTGGCACAGTACTTGGATCTTTCAAATAATGATGGAGATGCTTCGTTTGTTACAGGCGGAATCGCTACAAGTTTCAATGACAAACTGCTTATGGTGCGTGGAGCTGACCTTTTTTCAGTTGTCGCACTTAGGTTGCTTGGCGAGGTTCGAGGGGATGCAGCTACTCAAGGAATGAGAATGTATTACTCTGCGTACTCAAAATTTCCTTACGCAGATACTACGGGCGACGGCAACTCAGATGTTGGGCAATTGCTAGGAAATCCACCGTTTCAAGGGCCTCCCAATAGTTTGTTTTTTAATACGGCCATTAAAAACATGTTGGTGAATAATGGATGGTTCCCATTGATCTCCTATAATGTTTCAGTCGATCAGCAAAATGCAGTTCTTACCTTAAATGGAAAGTCACTATCCATAGCCCCCTAAATGATGAAAAAAAATAGTCTCCATTTTGGCTTTACGTTGATTGAAATGGCCATAGTCCTGGTCATCGTTGGCTTGATGCTGGGCGGATTACTTGTTCCACTGTCAGCCCAGATGGATCAAAGAAATTATAGCGAAACTCAGAAAGCGCTTAGCGATATTAAAGAGGCGTTGATTGGCTATGCTTTAAGTCACCCTGCCGCAGATGGGAAGCCACATTTCCCTTGTCCAGATACGGATGGGGATGGCCTTGAAAACCGCACTGCTTCTGCTTGCACTTCTGCCGAAGGTGATTTGCCAACCGTAGACTTAGGCTTGCCGGCATTAGATAGTTGGCGGAATCGCTACCGATACAGGGTAACCAATTCCTTCGCTGATAACGCAACGGGTTTTACATTAGCAAGTTCTGGCAACATCACAATTAGGGATGCGGCAGCGGGCAATACGGTTGCATCTGCTATACCTGTGGCAATCTTTTCCAGAGGAAAAAATGGTGCCGGTGCAGGAACTGATGAGGCCGAAAATAGCGATTCAACTAATGCAATTCTAGTCGCCCACGCACCCACAAGTACGGTTGGCAACGAGTTCGATGACCTAGTTGTCTGGGTACCATCGGGTATTCTTTTTAACCGATTAGTAGCCGCTGGAAAACTGCCCTAGTGGAATGAACGACAACCAACTACTTCGCTACAGCCGTCATATCCTTCTGCCGCAAATCGCTTATGAAGGGCAGGAGAAACTGACCCAGTCACACGCCTTGATCGTCGGAGCAGGCGGTTTGGGTTCGCCCGTTGCGTTGTATCTGGGTGCTGGCGGCGTCGGCAAGTTAACGATCTGTGATTTTGACCATGTTGAATTGACCAATCTGCAGCGTCAGGTGATCCACAGCACGCAGGCTTTAGGGCTTAACAAGGCGGTTTCTGCGCAACAGACGTTGGCTGCTATCAACCCTGAAGTCACGGTAGTGCCGATACAGACAAAATCAACAGAAGCAGAATTCGCTGCATTGGCGCGCGATGCCGATGTGGTGATCGATTGCACCGACAATTTCAAGACCCGTTACGCACTCAACCGGATCTGCGTGCAACTCAAGAAGCCGCTGGTGTCAGGCGCCGCCATTGGTTTTGAGGGGCAGGTGACGGTGTTTGACATGCGCCATGACGACAGTCCCTGCTACCACTGCCTTTTCCCCGACTCAGGTGCGGAAGACGGCGTGGGGGAAATGCGCTGTGCCGAGAATGGTGTGTTTGCACCGTTGGTGGGCATGATCGGGACGACGCAGGCCGCTGAAGCGATGAAGCTCCTATTGGGTCTGGGCGAAAGTCTTCAGGGGCGGCTGTTGCTGCTGGATGTGCTGTCGATGGAGTGGCGGAGTATTAAATTGGCGCGTGATCCATCCTGCACAGTTTGCGGCGCTTGAAAGGTAGAGCAGACGAGGCCGCCTGCGCTAGATGAGGCCGTTACTTCCCACCCAACAGTGTCTTTACCGCCCCCACCAGATCTCCCGGCAGCACCACGATCTTGCTGTTTTCAGAAGCTGAAAGTTTCTGCATGGCCTGGATGTAGCGGTCGCCCAGCAGAAAGGTGGCCGAACTGTTGCTGTCTTTCACCGCTTCGCCGATCAGGCGCATGGATTCAGCGGAGGCTTTGGCGGCGACTTCCTGTGCTTCAGCATCTTTGCGGGCGGTTTCGAGCCGGGCTTCGGCATTCAGGATCAGCGCTTCTTTTTCACCTTCCGAGCGCGTGATCAGTGCGACCTTCTCACGCTCTGCTGCAGCCTGCATTTCCATCGCGCGCTGCATGTTGGGTGAGGGTTTGATGTCCTGGATTTCGACCGATTTGACGGTCAGGCCCCAGTCGATGGCTTCGTCAGCGATGGCGATCTTGAGTTCGGCTTTGATGCGGTCGCGCGAGGTCAGGGCAGAATTCAGATCCATGCCGCCGATAATCGAGCGCAGGCTGGTTTGCACCATATTGCGCATGGCTTCGCGGAAGTTTTCGATGCCGTATACAGAACGCTCGATATTGCTGACCTTGATGAAGGCGATGGCGTTGGCGAGGATCACGGCGTTGTCCTTGGTGATTACCTCCTGCTCCGGCACGTCGAGGATGATGTCTTTGGTGGTGACCTTGTAGCGCACCTGATCCATGAACGGGATGATGATGTTGAGGCCAGGCAGCAACACGCTGCTGAAGCGCCCGAGGCGCTCCACGACCCACTCTTCGCCTTGCGGCACGATGCGGATGCCAAGCCACAGGACAATGGCCAGCGGAAACAACAGGGTGATCAGAAAAGGGGTCATGGCCGGTGCTTTCTATTGGGGGTGAATAGTGCGTTTGACGCGCAGAAAATTGCCTTCGATGCTGACGATTTCAGCCTGCTCTCCGGCCTCGATGGATTCATCGGCAATCACCGTCCATTCGCGGCTGCTCATGACGGGAACCGTAAAAATAATGGTGCCATTATGCTCGGATGAAACCGTGGCTGTGATCCGGCCAATCTTGCCGATGCTTTCGTCGCGTGATTGACCGACACGTGATCCGGTGCCTTGTCTCTTGTATTTTGCGCGCCACACGAAGAACGATGTGAGCGACAGCACCGAGAATGCAAGCAACTGTATCGGCAATGGCGTGCTGGGCGAAATGGCCAGCATCAGCGCCACGCACAGGGCGGCAATGCCAAACCACAGAATATAAAAAGTACCGCTCAGCAGTTCGATACTGAGCAGTGCAATGCCCAATATGGCCCAGATCCAGATGGGTTGTAGCATATTCAACCTTATAGTCATCAATGTGTTCTATCGTATCAGAATTGGTTACGGCTGACATTGCGTGGCTTGCCCACGCACATTACACTCAACACGAAATTCTATCCTTGAGAGGAAAATGGTCATGAGCGGTTTGATTTTTCTGGCAGTGATTGCAGTGGTTTTTGCGTATTTCATCATGACCTACAACGGGTTGGTGCTGGTCAAGAACAACGTTGCGAAGGCGTGGGCGAACATCGACGTGCTGCTTAAGCAGCGCCATGATGAACTGCCTAAGCTAATCGATACCTGCAAGGAGTATATGCAGTACGAGCAGGAAACATTGGAAAAGGTGATCAAGGCTCGGTCAGGTGTTGCAGATGCGCGTGAATCACAGAATATGACTGCGCTGGGTAAGGCAGAAGGGGCATTGCGGGCTGGGTTGGGTAGCTTGTTCGCGCTGGCTGAGTCGTATCCGGAACTCAAAGCCAGTGAAAATTTTCTGCATCTGCAAAGCCGTATCACCGGGCTTGAAAATGCCATCGCTGACCGGCGCGAGTTCTACAACGACAGTGCGAATATCAACAACGTGCGCATTGAGCAGTTTCCTGATCTGATCATCGCGCGCCTGTTCAATTTTGGTTCGGCCGAACTGCTGCGGTTTGATGCAGCAGAACTTGAAGACGTGGACATCGCCCAGCGCTTCAAGTGAGTCATCGCTCATGTTCCAGAGTTTCCGAGACGGGTACGCCAACCTCATCACGTCCGGCAGCTATTTGCTGCTGTTGATTGTCGGGATCAAGACTGGACGCCCATCGGGATGGGTGTTCTCGTTGGGTATGATTGCGGCCGTTGGTTTTTTCGCTTGGATCGCTGCTTTCCGGCGCAGCCGTGTCATCGCTGATACGCCGACATCCAAAATAGCTTCTGCCGCGCAGGGTTATGTCGAAATCTACGGCAGCGCGACGCGTGCGCCTGAATATGAGGTGAAAGCCATTTTGGCGAGCCAGCCGTGCATCTGGTTTCGCTGCGTCACCTACCGCAAGGTTGGTGATGACAAATGGCAGGAAATCAGCAGGGAAACCAGCGATAGCCTTTTCGAACTCAATGACAGCACAGGCAAATGCATGGTCGACCCCGAGCATGCCGAGGTAATTACCACGCATAAACGTACCTCGTATGACGGCCAGTATAAATATGTCGAGGAACAGCTATTCTGCAGCGACAACGTGTATGCGCTGGGTGAATTTAGTACGGTGGGTGGGGCCAACAGTACCTTCGATCTGAACGGCGATGTCAATATGCTGCTGACCCAATGGAAGCAGGATAAGCCGGCGTTGCTCAAGCGCTTTGACCTTGATGGCAACGGCGAGATCGACTTCAATGAGTGGCAACTGGCGCGTAGTGCCGCCCGGCGCGAAGTCGAAAAACAACATCGTGAATTGCGGTTGCAGACCGGGGTGCATGTCATGCGGCAGCCGGCATCTGGCCAGCTCTTTCTGCTATCCAATCTTTCTCCCCAAAAACTCAAATTACGCTACGCGGTATGGAGTTTTTTTCATTTGGCCATGTTTTTTGGTGGCGTCGGAGGCGCGGTCTGGGTCGCATTGCGCTTTACCGTGCACGGGTAGCGCGGAGCAGGTAACGCGATGGGGCTGTGGTAAAATCCCGCCCCATGAGCGAACTCGACAAATCATTTGAACCCAAGAACATAGAAGCCCGCTGGTACTCCTTCTGGGAGGACAAAGGCTACTTTGCTGCCGGTCTAGACACCGACAAACCCGACAACTTCTGCATCCTGCTGCCGCCGCCCAATGTGACCGGCACGCTGCACATGGGGCATGGTTTCAACCAGACCATCATGGATGCCTTGACCCGTTACCATCGCATGCGCGGCGCCAATACGCTGTGGCAGCCGGGCACCGACCACGCCGGTATCGCGACGCAAATCGTCGTCGAGCGTCAGCTGGATGCGCAGGGCCTGTCGCGCCACGATCTCGGCCGCGAGAAATTTCTGGAGAAAGTCTGGGAGTGGAAGGAGCATTCCGGCTCCACCATCACCCGCCAGATGCGCCGCCTAGGCACCTCGCCTGACTGGAGCCGCGAGCGCTTCACCATGGATGCCGGCCTCAACAAGGTGGTAACTGAAACTTTTGTGCGGCTCTACAACGAAGGCCTGATCTATCGCGGCAAGCGGCTGGTGAACTGGGATCCAAAACTGCACACGGCAGTGTCTGATCTGGAAGTGGTCAGCGAAGAAGAAGACGGTTCCATGTGGCATATCCGCTACGACTTGGCGGATGGCTCCGGCAGCCTGACGGTGGCAACGACGCGCCCGGAAACCATGCTGGGCGACACCGCCGTCATGGTGCACCCGGAAGACGAACGCTATGCGCACCTGATCGGCAAGAAAGTCGCGCTGCCGCTCACCGATCGCGAAATCCCCATCATTGCTGACGATTATGTGGATCGTGAATTCGGCACCGGCGTGGTCAAGGTGACCCCGGCGCACGATTTCAATGACTATGCGGTGGGCCAGCGCCACCAGTTGCCGCTGATCTCAATTCTGACGCTGGACGCCAAGATCAACGATCACGCGCCTGAAAAATACCGCGGTCTGGATCGATTCGAAGCACGTAAAGCCATCGTGGCCGACCTCGAAGCGCTGGGCCTGTTGATCAAGATCGACAAACATAAGCTCAAGGTGCCACGTGGCGACCGTACTGGCGTGGTGATCGAGCCTATGCTCACCGACCAGTGGTTCGTGGCCATGTCCAAGCCGGGCAAGGACGGCAAATCCATCACCGAGCAGGCGTTGGAAGTGGTCGCCAACGGCGAAATCAAGTTCCATCCGGAAAACTGGGTGAACACTTACAACCAGTGGCTGAACAACATCCAGGATTGGTGTATTTCGCGCCAACTGTGGTGGGGGCACCAGATTCCCGCCTGGTATGGCGTCAATGGCGAAGTGTTCGTGGCGAACAGCGAGGAAGAAGCGCGCCATCAGGCCGATCAGGCCGGTTATGCCGGTCAACTGACGCGGGACGAAGACGTGCTGGATACCTGGTATTCCTCAGCGCTGTGGCCGTTCTCCACGCTGGATTGGACGCCGGAGTGGCCGGAAAAGTCCAACACTGCGCTGGACCTGTATCTGCCTTCTACCGTGCTGGTGACGGGTTTCGACATCATCTTCTTCTGGGTGGCGCGCATGGTGATGATGACCAAGCACATCACCGGCAAGATTCCGTTCAAGGACGTGTACGTGCACGGCCTGATCCGCGATGCGGAAGGGCAGAAGATGTCCAAGTCCAAGGGCAACGTGCTCGATCCGATTGATCTGATTGACGGTATCGATCTTGAGTCGCTGGTGAAGAAGCGCACCACCGGCCTGATGAACCCCAAGCAGGCCGAGCAGATCGAGAAGCGCACCCGCAAGGAGTTCCCGGAAGGCATCCCGGCGTTCGGGACTGATGCTTTAAGGTTTACCTTCTCCAGCCTCGCCAGCCCGGGCCGCGACATCAAGTTCGACATGCACCGTTGCGAGGGCTACCGCAACTTCTGCAACAAGCTGTGGAACGCGACCCGCTTTGTGCTGATGAACTGCGAAGGTCAGGATAACGGTCTCGATCCGTGCAAGCACGATTGCGGTCCGGAAGGCTATCTGGATTTCTCGCAGGCCGATCGCTGGATCGTCAGCCTGTTGCAGCGCACTGAAGCCGAAGTCGAGAAGAGCTTCGCCGATTATCGCTTCGACTTCGTGGCGCAGGCCATCTACAAGTTTGTCTGGGACGAGTACTGCGACTGGTATCTGGAAATCGCCAAGGTCCAACTGCAGAACGGCACCGATGCGCAGAAGCGTGCGACACGCCGTACCTTGCTGCGTGTGCTGGAGACCGTGCTGCGTCTGGCCCACCCGGTGATTCCGTTCATCACGGAAGAGCTGTGGCAGACCGTGTCGGAGTTCACCAATCAGAACGCCGACACCATCATGGTGCGACCATATCCCAAGGCGCAACCGGAAAAGCTCGACGAGGCTGCCGAAGCTTGGGTGGCGACGCTGAAGCAAGCCGTGGATGCCTGTCGTAGTCTGCGTGGCGAGATGGGCGTATCACCGGCTACCCGTGTGCCGCTGATTGCCGCCGGGTCTGACGTCCTGACGTCCTACGCTCCTTATCTGAAGGCGCTGGCCAAGCTGGCCGAGGTTGAAGTCCTGAGCGAATTGCCAGAGGCTGATGCGCCTGTCGCCGTTGTCGGCGATATGCGCCTGATGCTAAAGATCGAAATCGATGTGGCCGCCGAGAAGGAGCGTCTGGGCAAGGAAGTGGCCCGCCTTGAGGGCGAGATTGCCAAGGCCAACGGCAAGTTGTCGAACGAAAGCTTCGTCGCCCGTGCTCCGGTTACCGTGGTGGCACAGGAGAAGGAGCGTCTAGCCGCCTTTGAGGCGACACTGGAAAAACTGAAATCCCAACTGGTGCGTTTGAAGTAGGCGATGGTAAAAACGAAAACGGCCTCCATTTGGAGGCCGTTTTTTTATGTCACTATATGCAACGTATCAGATAAACAAACTGACGTCGGCTTCGCCTGCGAATTCGAGAAATGTTGCTGCACCACCATATTCGACGCCTTCGATGAAATCTTCTTTCTTGAAGTCAAACAGGTCAAGGGTCATCTGGCATGCGATCAATTTGACGCCTGCTTCCAGACACAAATCACGCAACTCCTCCAGCGAAGCCACACCTTTATCCTGCATTTTCTGCTTCATCATGAATGTGGCCACGTTTTCTACGCCTGGCAGCACCTGAACCAGCGAAGGCATGGGGACGGGCATGGGCATGGCCGGATTGCCGAGCGGGCTGATTTTAACGTCACTGAGATCTTTCTTCAGCAAGGTCAGGCCATAAAATGTGAAGAAAATCGTCACTTCGTAATCCAACGCTGCAGCGGTAGATGCCAGAATAAAAGGGGGATAAGCCCAATCCAGCGTGCCTTTGGAGGCAATGAGAGCCAGTTTCTTGGCCACGTTGTTCAGGCCTTCTTCTTGATGAAGAACGTGTATTCTCCGTCGGCTTCGCTGGAATCCAGCAGTTCATGTCCTGTTTGACGACAGAATGCCTGAAAATCTTTGACAGCCCCAGCATCGGTGGCCACTGCTTTCAATACCTCTCCACCCGCCAGTTCGGCCAGTGATTTTTTGACGCGTAAAATGGGCAATGGGCAGTTGAGCCCACGCGCATCCAGTTCCTTATCAAAATCCATTATGTCTCCAGTGTTTTCGGGACGAACGCGTATCCGGCCTTACCCCAAGCCAGCACGCCGCCTTGCAGGTTGTAGATGTTGTTGCGACCTTTGCTGGCGAGAAAGGCGGCTGCCTGTGCGGATCGGATTCCTGCATGGCAATAAAATACCAAAGGTTGATCACCGATGAGCTCTTCTACCTTGAGTGGAATCATATGAAGCGGAATGTGTTGCGCACCTTCAATGACGCCTCTTGCCACTTCATCATCTGATCGGACATCAATCAACATGATGTTGCCTTCGGCCAATCCACGGTTCAATTCTGCCGCTTCGATTTCTTTGTAGCCTGACATGAAAGTAGTTACGCCTGTTTAAACCTATGTGACTAATATATCAGTGATCAGGAGTGATTGGAAATTGAGTCAGTAATGCCTCATTTTATCTCCTCCCTGAGGATTTTTCTGACGATCGGCTATGATTCGCTCATCTGCGATGAGTATGGGATGGAGGTCAGCATGGATACCAAAATTGCTATAGTGACTGGCAGCAGTCGTGGACTTGGCAAAAGTATGGCATTACACCTCGCGCAAAGAGGGGTCGGCGTTATCATTACTTACTACACCAAACAGGACGAAGCCCAAGCTGTCGTTAAGGAAATAGAAAGACTGGGCAGCAAGGCGGTGGCTCTTCAGTTGGATGTTTCCGATAGCAAGTCATTCGAAGATTTTTCTCAACGAGTGCAAGCTGCACTCCAACAAACATGGAAGCGGGACAGCTTCGATTTCCTGGTCAATAATGCAGGTACTGGCATTCACGCCCCGTTTGCAGAAACGACAGAAGCGCAATTTGATCAAATGGTGAACATTCACCTGAAAGGCGTGTTCTTCCTGACCCAGAAACTGCTCCCGATCATCGTTGACCAAGGGCGCATTCTCAATCTCTCTTCAGGACTCACACGTTTCTCATTACCGGGATACGCCGCCTATGCCTCCATGAAGGGTGCGGTTGAGACGCTGACGAAATATTTGGCCAAAGAACTCGGTCCGCGCGGCATCACTGTCAACGTGGTGGCACCCGGTGCAATTGAGACGGATTTTGGGGGCGGATTGGTACGCGATAATCCGCAAGTGAACAGTTTTGTTGCCTCCCAGACGACGCTCGGAAGGGTGGGTTTGCCCGATGATATCGGTGGAGTTGTTGCTTCACTTCTTTCCGATGACAATCGCTGGGTGAACGCCCAGCGCATTGAAGTGTCTGGCGGTATGTTCATCTAAGAAAAGCTGAATGAATGCGCAGATTGATAGCGCAAGTGAAAATAAGGAGGACCGTCCAAATGCTGACTTGGAAAGATGTCTTGGAATTTGCCAAGGCAGGCAACCCGGATCCGGATCGCAGGATTCAAAAAACGGAAGCTGACTGGCGATCAGCATTAACAAAGGAACAGTATTGGGTCACGAGAGAATCCGGCACTGAAAAGCCATTCAGCTCGTCATTGTGTTCTATCTTTGAACCCGGCATATATGCATGTGTATGTTGCGATACTTTGCTTTTTGATGCTTCTGAAAAGTTTGATTCCAGAACCGGTTGGCCTTCTTTCAGCCAGCCGATCCAGACAAACGCGATTTCCTACCACCTCGATTCCAGCCATGGCATGCAACGGGTCGAAACCAAATGCAATGTCTGCAGAGCCCATCTTGGCCATGTATTCCCCGATGGGCCCGGAGCAGGTGGGTTGCGTTATTGTATGAATGCCATTGCCTTACGAAAGAAGCTGGCAGATTAAGCAGGAAGCCTAAGGCTGATTCAACAGTACCAGCCCCCAAGCGGATTTTGGTGTAAGCCGGGTTAATTCAGACTCACTAGCTTTGAGAATGCCGCGTTACCGGAAGCCTTTTTGAAGCAGCCTGATCCACCGAAGCGAAGCCACCCCAAATATGATAAAGGTTTGAGTTCAATAATTCGGCCAATGCACTGTTTGTCAGGGGTTCAAGTCTGGCAGGAGATGTCTCTTTTTTAGCTTTTTCTGATTTTTGAACTGTATGTCCATGTGAAAGTGCGTAAAGAGACACGGCTTTTCGATTCGATAAAGTCTTTCCTGAAACTACAACTTTGCCAGCACCGGTCAACATGACCAAAGCGCCAGCAACGGCAGGTGGGTTAAGATTCAGTTCTGTCGCGATCTGAGCACGGGTTTTTTCGCCAGTAGTCAGGGAATCAAGGATTGCTGAGTTGATATCATTCATGATCGGTATATTGAGACGAAGCGCTACAATTCAATACTGCATTGGAGGGAAATTGTCAGATTGGCATTTTTCTACGGTTTGCGTAGCGAAACCATGGTTTTCCTGCAGTGTTTTATTCGTTGGTGTTGCCAAGCCTAGCACTTTGGCCTCATAGACAGATGCCAGCTTCTCCGCTTGCTCCTTGCTGTGGGCTTCAATGCTGAAGGCATCGCTTTCATCGTAGCAAATCCATTTCACTTATTTGCTCCTAATCCCTGTGTTGAAAATGTCTTACTAGTGATCCGATGATGTTTTCAGGAATCCTTAGTAACGACTAACATTTGAACAGAGGAATGTTTCGAATGTTTTTCTGAAACCTTTTATTTTGTAACGATGTGTAACAGATTTAAGGTTGCGTTAGCCTGAATTACCATCGCAATGGCTTGTCGATCATTTTTTTATGAGTCCATCAAGGCGGATCAGCTTTGTTCTGACCAGTTCGATATGGCTTCTCAGTTCGTAGATATGCTGCGAGAAAGAAACCGGTAATTTCAATTCATTCACTTTCTCTTCTATCTCATTCAGCATTTGAAGAAATTCCTGGTGGTTCTTTTCCTGGGTACTTTCTCTTAGCTGCGTTTCAAGAAATCGTAGTTCACCGTAATACCTGAACAATTTCATTTTAATGAGCCAGATATAGACCGTAGGAATGATCTTGGTCAATGGAATCAGTATGGCCAGCAGCGGTACGATGATGATGAGCGTGCGATTGACAAAGGTGGCGGCCCAGAAGGGCAGGTACTTATCAAGAAAAGGCAATCCGGATTTATAAAAACTTGCCGCCTGATCACTCAGGGGGAAATCCGTATCCTTGTCCGATGGGAACTCATTTTCCTTATTCAAGGTGCCCCAGCCTCCATGTACCTGAGAGATGGTCTTCAACATCAGGTAAATCAGCGCTGGATGAACGTCTCCCCGGGTAACAAGCGTGACAACAGGTGAAAGTAACTGTACGTCATGCGACGGAATATTGCGTTCCAGATTGATGGAGCCTTCGGGGAGAGCCAGATGGTGAAGGTATCGATACTGCCTGGTGAATGCTTCAGCTTCGTCCAGGTTGACCAACTGGATCGATTCATCATCCAGGATCTCTCTGATGTAAGGGGAGGTAGGGACATCAACCAGAATGGCAACATCGACTTTGCCTTTCAAAATGGCTTGTTCGGCCTCATCCTCGCCACTGGGTATGATTGTTGAATTTTTATCATTCACGCCACTGGCTTCTAAAATGGACGTAGAAATAACATGACTACCCCCGCCGGCTTTACCAACGGCGATTTTCATGCCCTTGAGCTCAGAAAGATGTGAGACTTGATTTTTGCAACGGCAGAATATCCATACAGGGTCGTAATAGAGGCTGCCTAGCGAGAGGAGGGTTCCAGCACCTTCCTTATTGGCAATGCCATCCTGAATGAATGCCATATCCACTCCGGAGTTTTCATCTTTCAGAAGCTGGAGGTTTTCTACATCCCCTTTTGACTGGTGTATCTCAAGGATGATGCCTTCCTTTTTCAGATATTCCCGGTAGAGATAAGCGAACGACGCATAATCGCTTCCTGGGATGTCGGTGGCGATGACGATTTTTTTCGGGGGCGCTGGATCAATGTATTTGATGCCAATCGCAAGGGCAATCAGGATAAAAACGATGGATGGCAGCGAGGCCTTAAGCAACTCAAGATTAAGAATGCTGGTTAATCGGGTGTAACTATTCTTAATACGTTGGTTCATCCCAGTGAGTCCTGACGTGGCTCGGGTAAATGCAAATAAGCAAGCAAATCTGGCCTGAATGCGCGCGAAGTATTGTTTTGAAAAACAGACGGCATACTCATTCAATCCGTTGCACTTGGGTCATCGTAGGATAATCCCTTTAACATTGAACGGGGAAAATGAAAAACTTCCTGATCAGACATCCTTGAATCAATTCGCGGCAAATAGGACTTGGTATTGCTAGTGCAGCTTCAACAATCCACGGGCTTCATCAATACTGCCACGGGTTACGTTTATCCAATCCTGACTTAATCCTGGAACAGTCAGCAACTTTTCCCAGAGGGTAATCGCTGATTGATAGTCTTTATTGTTGAAGGCAACAGTTGCTTTAAGCGACAGAGCCTTGGGGTTCAATGGATCTATCTTCATGGCCTTATCAATCAGGGCCTCAGAATCCTTGTCGAGGCCACCCCTGCTCATCGCTAATGCATCAGCGTAATCAGCATAGATCTGCGCATCATTTGTAATTTTTTCCGTGGCCTTGGCGTAAGCAGAGACTGCATCCTGGTGTCGCTTGAGAGTGACATAGGAGCGAGCAAGCATTACCCATTGGTCAGGTGTGCCTTCGCCATTTTTGAGTTTGGCTTCCAGTTGTTCGACCATTTTGATTGGATCCGGGGCTGGAAGTGCATCTGGAGCAACTTCATCATTAGACTTTGATGTTGCTTGAACAGGCGCTACGCTAGGTTTGCCCATTTCATAACCTATCAGCCCAGACAATGGCGCAGCCATGATGAGCCCAATGATAGCCAATGTTTGCTTACTTACTCCCGGCTTGAAAATAGGCAGCAATACAATAGCAATGGCGGTCAGTGCCATACATGTAGCAATGATTAACAGCATTTATATTTCCTTAAAAAACCCGACTCGCAGGACGGGTTAATGCTTTTCCCTAATCATCGTCACCATGCCGATGGTGATGATGCCACTCATGATGATCCTCGTTATAGTCATGGCGATAACGAGGCGCACTGTATTGCCCATAATAAACTGGCTGTGGAGTGTAATACACTTGTGTTCTTGGGTAATAAACTTGGGGAGGTGCGTAGTATACGGGCGGGGCAGTATAGTAAGCCGGCGCTCCAAAACTGACACTAAAGCCAACAGAGTCGTGTGCGAATGCACCTGTGGTTGCAACCAATCCAAGGATGGCAGCTATTACAGACAGATATACTTTTTTCATCATTTCTCCAATCCAATTAAGCTCAAACATGTTTTTGCGGTGATCAATGGATAGAAGAATATACAAACTACCTTTCCTGAATCTTTCTTGAAACTGACGCTAAACTTACGTTTTATCTATATCTTTCCCGACTTACGCACTTTCGGTTACCGAGCTTAAGGGACGCTTTAGATTCCAAAATTCATTTCATTCAGTTTGTGTCGCCGATTGCGTAAATATAACCAGGCCACCCCTATCAGAGTCAGCAGAGCACCCACAAAGTCAAACATGCGAGACCTCAGTGGTACGGAAGCCTCTCCGTCAGCGGCACTTGGACTCACGGCCGATATCTTGTTAGCCAGTTTATTGTTCTTGATTTTCAGCAACGCCCTAGACTTCTCTACTTGATTTTCAAGAAAACTTCTATTTTCCTCGATCTGCCTGATTTCATTTTCCCTGGCAATAGCATCATCTGCAATAATCGTAGCCTGCTTGGTTTTGTCTCCCTTACCGGTAAAACCATTGGGGCTGAAAGTTGAAGACAATTTAACGACATTTCTCGCCCCGGAATTATCACTGACTGCATTGGGTTGGGTTTGCACTCTCAGCTTTACTTTTCTAGAGTGATGAGCAGTATTTTCATTTGAAAAATCGGACTCTTGCGCCTGCTCGGCCAACTTTATGCTGTACATCCGCCAATCAGCAGATTGAATCTGGATATCCTTCTGGACAACTTCTCGCAACACCTCTGGCGATGGAAGGTGAATTTTCTGGCCCACTTTAAGGAGGTTCATATTCTGGCCAATGAATGCACTTTTATTCGCCTGGTAAATCCCCTGCAACATCTGCGCCGTGCTAACTCCATTCACCTTAAATTTGCTCGAAATGCTGAAAAGAGTATCGCCTCTACGCGTTATTAAAGTGCCATCGTTAGACTGAAGTTCGGTTTTACCGGCTTGGGGAGGTACAACAGGCGCCTTCAAATTCACGCTTGCATCACTGATCGGCACATCAGAACTCACGAGCGCACTTGCACTTTCCGAAAGTGCTGAAGCATTTTCTTTGGAGGCATCAATATTCGTTGGCTCAGGGCTCGCTTTCTCGGCCACGGTGCCTGCTTGTGACGTTGCCGGTTCGACATCGCTCATTGGAGCATTACTGGCTGAAGCACGTTGTTGCTGGCTAAATACAGGTGTATTGGTTTCGGTGGTATAGGCGCGCATGGTCCGCCCGTTGGCCCAATCGGCCTGGATAAGCAATTCAAGAAACGGGGTGCTTTGAGCCTTGGTAGAATCCAGGCGAATGACTGGTGCGTTGTCGGATCGCCTGGCGATCTCGATATGTACGGATGACAGCGCAGGCGAATAGCCTATTCCTTGCTCCGCATAGTCCTCACTGGGGGCGATGCGTGCGACCAGAGTTTGCAATTCTTCAGGAGTTGCAGACAGGGCAATTTCAGCCAAAAGTGGCTCAGCCGGAGCAGATTGAATTGTCAGCTTCCCCAGCCTTGCCGCTCCAGCACTAAGTGGAATAAGCAAAATGCAAAGGGTGAAGATGATTAGGTTTGATCTGATACGGAGATTTTTCAAGTTAAAATCCTGACGAGAAGTCCTAGCGGCTTCGATGTTGATCAGACCGGTATCACAGCGAATGCATGTAAAAGTCCGCAAAGTCCAGATAGCACTACGGCGTAAAATACAAAATCAGCAATATGCCTTGAACTCATGATGATCTCCTTTCAGGTCTAAATATAAGTCGCACTGCTCAATGTAGCGCAAGCAACGTGCCACATAATCCAACTCATTGATACATAACGAATATCAATAAATATCTCCAGTCAGCGTCATGCAAAATGTCTCCATATGGAGACTATTTGGCACATAAGATTTATAACTTATTGATAAATAATGTAAATAAATTGTCTCCAAAATGGGACAGGTTGATGATCTGAAGCGGGTTAAAAATAGCTTCTGATGTTTCAGTAAAATGGGTGAAATGGAAGACTGGACCTGAACGGATACCAAGAGGGATTTTCAAGGAGGAGCTTCAGAAGCAATTACTTCGACTTCACGAGGTGGCTGAGCCAACCTCGGAAATGAAAAAGGCCCCCGAGGAATCAACCAAGGGGGCCTTTCTAATTCATGGTGGCCAGGGGCGGAATCGAACCGTCGACACGCGGATTTTCAATCCGCTGCTCTACCAACTGAGCTACCTGGCCACGCCTTTCAGCCAGCGTCAGGCTTCAAGAAGGCGGGATTATAGCAAAATCGGCGCATCTGGAAAATTAAATTTCATCATCTGGTTTAGCTGGCCAGATTCAATGTGGTCACATCGACACCGAAGCAGATGCGGCCTGCGATTCTGAGCATATAGTGTGTGAGTGGCTGACGGCTTGTCATCGGCTACTTGAATTGCTGAAGACAGTTGCTTTCATAGCGCTTGCGATGGTTCTCATGTCATTGAAACTGATGGAAAACCGCCCGAATCCAAGCTGGTAACCCCAATGGGGATTTCCCAAAGCGAACTCCAATAATTCCAGCATAGGCCTTATCGGAGTCTCCTCCGCCTTGAACCAGGCGACGTCGTGGCGGAACGGGCAAAGTCCGCCGCCCATGTCGAACGTGTAATGGCTCCCGTTGCTGACAATGCCGATCGCGGTGAATGATTGCTGCTTTTCCTTGCCTTGAAACGTGGCTGTTGGTGAGTAATAGGCGACGATATCCCCCCGGTAGAATGCGGCGTAATGGTGCTGCTTTGCCGTGGCAAACCTGCATGAAGCCTCCTTCACGGCCGCGTGATACATGGTCTGCTGATGCTAAGCGATCCAGTGTTGCGTCATGGTTTAGGTGGCGCAAATACGCGTAGACGGTGGCCATCCGGGTCGAGCGCCGTAAAGGTGTAGCCAAAATCCATGGTTGTGGGTTGTTGTACGATGGTAATGCCGTTTTCACGCCATGCCCTGCAAATCGCATCCACAGTTTCGTGATTTTCCAGCGTGATGGCCAACTCCGCTCCCCCGCCTGACATGAGAGCCTGGGGTTGCACTGTTGCTCGGGCCCAAAGGCCGAGCATCGTGTCGGCATTCAGTGCAAACATGGCAAATGTCGGTGAAGTTTCAATGGCTGCTTTCTCTAGCAGGGCAGCATAAAATTCAGCGCTGGCAAGTGGGTTTTCAACGTAAAGAATGACAAAGTTGGGCGAGGGCATCGCTGGCTCCTGATGAACGGGGAATTCCGTTGGTCGAAGAAGCATAGCGACACGGCATGTCAGATTTTGTCAGTAGTTACTGCGGCGGAATGCCTTCGAGTTCGCGCCATTCCTTGAACAGTACTTGTCTGCGTCGTGGATAACGGGTTTCAGTCACGGTAAGCGAGGTGATTCTATCCGTGCGGAAATGCCTAAAACTCTGACGCAACTCACACCAGGCCACCACGATGCGGACGCGTTCGAAAAACGCGAGTGCAAAAGGCCAGATTGTCCGTCGGGTGGGCTGGTCATGACTATCGATATAGTCGATCTCAAGCTTGTGTTCCATGCGGATGGCACGGCGCAAGGTATCCAGTTCTATTTCCCCTACGGTGACCGGCTGGCCCGGCCCGACCAGCATTGCTGATGACTCAAGGTCATGGCGTAAATCATTGGGCAGCACTGCCGATATCTTGGCCAGTGCGTTGCGGGCTGCTGCACCCAGTTGATCATCTGCGCGTTCCGCGACCCAGCGGAAGCCCAGAACAATGGCTTCGATTTCTTCTGCCGAAAACATCAGCGGCGGCAATGTAAATCCAGGCCTCAATACGTACCCCATGCCCGCTTCGCCCTCGATATCTGCGCCTTGTGTCTTCAAGGTGGCAATATCACGATAAAGGCTGCGAGGGCTGATCCCCAGCGCGTCTGCCAGTGCTTTGCCAGTCACAGGATAGCGGTGGCGGCGCAGCAACTGCAATAGTTCCAGCAAACGTTCAGCGCGAGACAAGGGTTTGAGTCTTCAGGCAGGCAGCCGTAACAAGGCAGATGGAACGTCGCATGAGATAATGTACCGATGAAAGCATTAATGATTCAGGGGACAACATCGGATGCCGGCAAGAGCACCTTAACTGCCGGACTATGCAGGGTATTGTATCGCAGAGGTATCCGCGTCGCACCGTTCAAGCCGCAGAACATGGCGCTCAATTCGGCCGTGACGGTGGATGGCGGCGAAATTGGCCGAGCCCAGGCCGTGCAGGCTATGGCATGTGGCTTGCCGCCGCATTCTGATATGAATCCGGTGTTGCTCAAGCCGACCACTGATACCGCGGCGCAGGTGATCATTCACGGGCAGGTGGCATTCAATCTTGGCGCGTCTGAATATCACGACTACAAGGCCACCGCTATGCAGGCAGTGATGGCTTCCTGGGGGCGCCTTGTTTCGCAATATGACAGCCTGCTCATAGAAGGTGCTGGCAGTCCTGCTGAGATCAATCTGCGGGCTAACGATATTGCCAATATG
>Ga0265327_10001926_pt1 | contig 23967 bp, 17 predicted proteins | sample 41621metaG_FD_202089 | JGI IMG/M metagenome (GOLD analysis project Ga0265327, IMG submission 202089) | Rhizosphere microbial communities from Carex aquatilis grown in University of Washington, Seatle, WA, United States - 4-16-21 metaG | ecosystem: Host-associated > Plants > Roots > Rhizosphere...
GCGGGGCGGGAAGGGGCGGAAGAGAAGCACGATTTAGCGAAAAGGCACGCATAATTAAAGGGGGAAGACGGGTCCCTCGGCCCGTAGTGAAGCGGAGGGCCGGGAGGGTTGGGTGAGATTGCCGAGTGTACGGCGGACAATTGTGCCGGGTGATCGGTGAGCGGTGATCAGTGGGAAGAATGGCGAAGGGCTGGTGGGGTAAAGCGGCCCTGAGTGGCCAGGGGCCGGTGGTCAGCGGCCAGATCAGAAGGAAGAGCGGCTACTCTAGTTCTTCCCTCTCTTCGCTGGCCACTGGCCTCTGACCACTGGCCCCTCAAAGGCAGAACGGCCAATCGACGCCCATTTCCGATCGAAGATGGCCCTTCCAAACGCAGGGTTGGCGGGAGCGGAAAAGCTCTGCTAAGGGATACGCAGTGATCCGCAGATTTCAGATTGAAGACATCCTCTCGCAGGATGAGCACGGCGTGGTATTCGAGGCGGAGGATCGGGAAACCGGCAAGCGGGTGGCGGTGCGGCGGATATTTCCCTTCGGGGCGAATGGCGGCGGGCTGAAGGGCGAGCAGGTGGCGGCTTACGAGATCGGCATCCAGCGGTTCTCCGCAGTCCAGCATCCCGGCCTGCGCACGGTGGTGGCGGGCGGTTGCGATCCGGTGGACGGCATGCCGTTCCTGGCCACGGAGTGGGTGGAAGGGCCGACGCTGGCCAAGGCGCTGGCGGCCGGACCGATCGCCTCGGCCTCGGTGGTGGCGCTGATGGACCGCGTGTTGGAAGTCTGCGAGGTGCTTTCAGAGGCGCTGGCCGAGGAATCGGTGTGGGTGGAGACGTCTCCGGCGGCGATCATCGTCAGCGCGGAGGATCTCGACCGCGGCTTCACCTTCTGGGTGGCCCCGCTGAGCTGGCTGGACGAAACGGAAGGCGGACGCAGTGGCTTGTCCCCGCTGGTAAGTCTGTTCCGCGAGGCCACGGCCCGCCTTTCCCCGACCGACAGCCCGCAGGTGATCACGGAACTGAAACGCTGGGGGAGTTGGCTGGAAGTGAACGCCCCTACCGCCACTCTGGCCCAGGCGCGGAAAAACCTGCGCGATTGGCTGGTGGCCCCGGCCCCGGCCCCGGCACCGCAGCCCGCAGTCGTGCCAGCCGCGCCGGTCGCGCAGCCCGTGGCTGTCGCGCAGCCGACCCAGTACGCGGGCGTGATCAAGCCCCCCGGCGTGGGCCCCGCCACCGCCACCCAGACCATGGCCGCGCCTGCCCCGCAGATGGCCACCGCCGTTGCCCCGCCGAAGCGGAAAAGCGTGCTCATGCCGCTGTTTACCGTCACCGTCGTGTCCGTCTGCCTGGCGGGGGCGGGCTTCCAGTTCTGGCGCTATCGGCAATCGAAGAAAACCGCCATCACCGCCGCGACTGCCGACCCGGCCACAGCGGGGCTGGACGCAGCGATCCGCCGTGCCGTCGCCGGACCCGGACCCGGAGGCCCTGCGGCGCCCGCAGCCCCCATGACCGTCATTCCTCCCGGCCACCCGAGCCTCGGCACCTGGAAATACGCCTTCGAAAAGTCCAAATACACCCGCACCTTCACCACCGAAAATGGGGTCAGTTATTGCCAATTGGCAATCAACGGCAAACCCGCTTGGAAGGTGAAGGTCACGCAGGTGACCGCTGATGACGTGGTGATCAAGGATCCGACAGGACCCAACTTGCTCCACCACGTCGTCAGCAAGGACGGCAAGAAGATGAAGATCGAAGGCAAGTTCGACGCCACGCGCTAGGCATTCACCGCGAGATGCCGTACTCCATCCCGGCCTGGGTCGGGAAGGTAAAGACGCCGTTCTTCGCGGTGAGCTGGGCGCTGCGGCCGTTGGTTTCCTGAACCTTGAGGCTGGAGGGATTGCCCGGCACGCGGATCACCACGGGCAGGCCGAGGACGGAGCGGACCTTGGCCGAGGCGAGCTTGCCATCCTTCCAGGTGGCATCGACCTCGAAGCCGCCACGACCCCGCAATCCGCGGAACGAGCCATCCTTCCAGGCCGGTGGCAGGGCTGGCAGAATCGAGAGCTCGCCGGCGTGGGACTGCAGGAGGGTTTCACACACGCCGGCGGTGATGCCGAGATTGCCATCGATCTGGAATGGCGGGTGGGTGGTGAAGAGATTCGGATGGGTGTTGTAGGTCAGCAGGCCGCGGATCATCTCACCAGCCTTGTCCGGGCGGTCGAGACGGGCCCACATCGCCATGCGCCACGGCCAGGTCCAGGAACGGCGGGAGTCCCCCGTGGAACCGCGTGCTTCCAGAGAGACTGCCGCGGCTTTGGCGAGCTCGGGCGTGCCGCTCAAGCTGATCTGATGACCGGGGAACACGGCGAAGAGGTGGGAAGTGTGGCGATGGGTTTCCTTCTCCAGCTCCGGCTTCTCCGTGGTCCACTCCATGATCTGGCCCCATGAGCCGATCTGCGGGCCGAGCAGCTTGTCCCGGGCGGCGGCGACGCGCGTCACGAAGGCGTCTTTTTTCCCAAGCACCGCGGCGGCGTTCATGGTGTTGGTGAAGAGATCCCAGACGATCTGCTGGTCGTGGGCGACTCCGTCTTCATGAGGGCCGTGCTCGGGCGACCAGCCATTTGGCGAGAGCAGCTTGCCGTCCTTTTCGATGAGATGGCTGAGCCAGAATTCCGAGACATCGTGCAGCACCGGCCAAGCCGTCTTTTCCAGGAACGCCTTGTCGCCCGTGAAGTTGTAATGCTCCATGAAATGCTGGGCCAGCCAGGCGGATCCGGGCAGGTTCCAGTCCCAGCCATTGCCGCCGAAGATGTTCACGGAAGTGCGCATCGTCCAACCGGGCGTCTTCGCGCCGAACGCCTTCTTCGTAGCCTCCACGCTGCCGGGGACCATGGCGGTGGTCCAGTTGAAGAGCGGCATCGCGCACTCGGAGAGGTTCGCCGGCTCGGCGAGCCAGTAATTCATCTGGATGTTGATGTTGACGTGGTAGTCGGCGTTCCAGGCGGGCTTGTTGGTGTCGTTCCAAAGGCCCTGCAGGTTCGCGGGCAGCGAGCCGCGGGAGCTGGAGATGAGAAGGTAGCGGCCGTAGTGGAACATCAGCGCCTCCAGGTGCGGATCGGCGGCTCCTTTCTTGTAGGCCTCGAGGCGCTCGACGATGGACTGGCCTGCAGGCGGCGGGCCGAGCTCCAGATCGACGCGGCCCATCAGCTTCTGGAAATCGGCGATATGGGCGGCGCGGAGAACGGCGTAGGGTTTCGCGGAGGCTACGGCGAGTTGCTCTTCCGCAGCAGCGTCGGGGTCGATGCCGCTGCGGAAGTTCCTGGCTGAATCGAGCGCGTAGTCGGTATCAGCGGCGAGGAAGAGCGTGGCGGAATTGCCCGACCAAGCAACGTGGTCCTTGGTGCTGGCGACCTTGCCGCCGTCGCACACCACCTTCACGTGCGCGGCGTAGCGCAGGTTGTTGTTCAGCTTGCTGGAAAAGATGGCCTCATTGCTGTTGGTGGTGACGGCCTCGTTGTGCGCGCCACCGAGGCGGAGATTGCCCACGACCTTGCCGGGCTTGTCGGCGGTGAGTCGGATGACGATGACCTCATCCGGATGGCTGGCGAAGACTTCGCGGGTGTAGGTGACGCCATCCTGCTTCCAACTCGTGTGCTGAATGGCCGTGGCGAGGTCGAGGACACGCTCGAAGTTCTCGATCTTCGGGCCGCTCGTCGCCGCCGCCTCTAGTCCATCAAGCGCGATCTCGGCGACCTGGAAGTGGTCGTTGTCCTTCGCGGGGGCGAAGACAAAGCGATAATGGCGGAAGGACGCCAGCTTGCCACCAAGCGGAATGATATAATGCTTTGTCTGCCCGCGCTGTTCGTAGGGCTTCTCGTCGTCATGGTGATCGAGCTTGATCCAGGTCCTGCCATCGTCCGAGCCCTCGAATGTCCATGTGCGGGGATCGCGGGCCGGGACGTCGTTGGCCGAAGTAAACGAGTAGCCGGGAACCCGGCGCGGCTTCCCCAGATCGATCTGCCAGACCACGTCCTTGCCGTGGTGCTCCATGCACCATTTCGTGTCGGCCTTGCCGTCCCCGGCGGCGGCGATGGTCTCGGTGGCCGAGGTCGTCTGGCCGCTCGGGCAGGTCGGCTCGCCAATGGACGCGGATTCACCCGCACCGCTGCCGGTTTCCAGAAAGAGATCGCCGAAGGCCTGATAGGCGCCGAAGTCATTGAGATCGTAGCCACCGCTCGGGTTCGCGCCGCCGGTCCAGAGGCTGATCTCGTTGAACTGGATGCGCTCCTTCAGCGGATTGCCGAAGACCATCGCCCCGATGCGGCCGTTTCCGACCGGCTGGGCCTCGCTTTCCCAATTCGACGAGGGAAATTTGTCAGCCGATCCGAAGTAGGCCCCGCCCTTCGGCTGGTCCTTGGTGCCCGGCGGCTGGGTGAAACGAATCTCCAAGGGCGTCGGAGCCCCTACGACGGGGAGAACGAGAGCAGTAAAAAGCAACAATGAACGCATGAGACAAGCAGGATGGGAGCGGATGGTTCTCCGTTGAAAGTGGAATCCACTGGAACGCAGGGAAATCCACTTTAACGAAGAATTCGTCCTACTTCCGCCCTGTCAGCCTTCTATCGCCGGTCACTTGAAAAGCGTGGCAAAAAACTCCTTCATCTCCTGCCAGGAGCCCTTGTCGGCGGCCTCGTTGTAAGCAACGCCCTTCGATGGATCGCTGCCGGCATCCTTCTGGGTAAACGCATGGACGGCACCCGGATAGAGGACCACCCGGCAATCGGCTCCGGCGTCGGCCATTTCCTTTTTCAGGCCTTCCACCTGGGCGGCGGGGGCGTGCGGGTCATCGGCCCCGTGGAGGACCAGCACCTTGGCCTTCACGCCGTCCTTGGGCGCCGCCATGCCGGTGGCCGCATCGAGCGAGCCATGGAAGGAAACCACGCCCTTGAGATCCACCTTGGCGCGGGCGAGTTCGAGTACGCCCATGCCACCGAAGCAGTAGCCGATGGCCCCGAGCTTCGACTGGTCGGTGTGCTCGTCCTTCTTCAGCACCTCGAGGCCGGCATAGAGGCGCTCGCGCAGCAGTTCGCGGTTACCCTTGTATTTTCCGGCTTCCTTGCCGGCGTCGGTGGGATTGGTCGGGCGAACACCCTGACCGTACACGTCGACGGCGAAAACATTGTAGCCCAGCTCGGCCAGCTTGCGGCTCTGTTCCTTCTCGTGGTTGCTCAGGCCCGTCCACTGGTGCACCACGAGGATGCCGGGACGTTGGCCGGTGATGGCGTCGTCAAAGACATGGAAGCCCTCCAGTTTCACGCCGCCCTGTTCATAGACAACGGGTTTTTCGACAAGGGCGGCGGAGGCCAGCGTGGAACACGCGGCAAGGGCGGTGAGAATGCGGGCGGTCATGGATGGAACAAACGACCCGGCTAACAGGTTTGTCAAATGGTGAGGAGAGGCGGCTTTTTCACGGGGTTGCCTTTTGCAAGAAAACGAACACCCCGTTTTTGTTGGCGACAACGATGTCCGGCTTCTTGTCGCCATTCATGTCCATCACGGTGACCTGCGTGCCCACACCGGAAGCGCGATCGATTTCATGCGGAATGAACTCCGCCCCGCCCTTGCCATCGCGCTTCGTCTCGAACCAGTAGAGCACGGCATCGGCCTGCGGCTCGGGATCGCCGTGATCGCCATGAGCGTAGTGGCGCTTGCCGGTGATGAGGTCGGGGATGCCGTCGCCATTGATGTCGGCCATGGCCATCGCATGCGGCTGGGAAAAGCCCACGCCGCCCGGATTTTTCGAGGCGTCCTGGACCAGGATCGGATGAGGAACAAAGCTGCCGTCCGCCTTTTGTTCGAACCAACTGATGCCGTAGCCATGGGCGTTGAGGGAGGTGACGACGTCCTTCCGACCGTCACCATTGACATCGAACACCAGCATCTGGGCGCCGCCTTCGTTGGAAAATGCGAAAGGGTGGAACGGCCAAGGGCCACTCACTGCGGCGGGTTGTTCGAACCAGCCGGTCTTGTCCACAATGTCCGGGCGTCCATCACCATTCAGATCTCCAAAGCCCTGGCCATGGGTGAAGCGCTGGTAGAGGCCCGGATTCGGCTTGCTGATGGCGTGAAAGACGCCCGGCTTGTCCTCATTGCCCCAAGGCAGATCCGCATAACCCGCCGAGCCGCCGCTGAAGCAGACCAACGAGGGTTTCCCGTTGGCTGTGATCTCCCCGAGCCCTGGAGATTCGCCATCGGTGGAGGCAAGAATCACGCGGCGCTTCCATTCACCACCGCCCTTGCCCGGATTGAGGTAGGCGAAGGTCTCCGTCCCCGGAAAGCCCATCTGGACGATGTCCGGCTTGCCATCGCCATTCAGATCCACCACACCACCGAGAAAGGCATCCGAATAGGTCGTGACCGGATCGAGGGTCGGCGGTGGAGTGCGGAACGCCACACGCTTCTCAAAAGTCGGCCCGAACCAGATGTAGGGCCCGGCGGCGATATCCAGGTGGCCGTCCCCATCGAAATCCGCCACGGACGCCCCCTCGGCGACGAATTCCGTGCTGATGACGTGCTTCTCAAACGAGATGCCGGCGTGCACTGCCGTCGAAAGGGCCAGGGTCAGGAGAATGGGGCGCATCGGAACGCTACTCCGCGGTCCACGACCTTCTATCAGCCCGGGCTCGCCAATCGCACTGCCCCGGACCATCCTGCCCCATGATCAAGCTGCAGCAGGACCAGGTCTGGCAAAAGGGCGACCGCTTTCTCCGCATCACCACCCTCGAGCGACTGGCCGTGGAGTATAAGGAAATGGCCGACCTGGAGACCAAGGAAGGCACCCGCCACGTGCTCACCAAAAAGGAATTCTGCCGCCTGCTGAAGGGCGCCACTCTGTTGGAGCCGAAGAAACGCACCACCGACGGGTGACACTCAGTCGGAGCGGCCTTTTTTCTCCTCCACCTGCTCCGCGACTTCCTGCTTCACTTCCTGCTTTACCTCCGCCTTGATCTCCCCTTCCAGTTCGCCCTCATCCCGGGCATCGGAGGCGAGTTTGACGAATTTGTCCCGGATCTTCGCCAGGTCCTCGTCCTCCAGGTCCTCCAGATCCAGCAGCCGGTTGTTGGCCTGGCCAAGGGCGCGGATGAGTTCGTCGAGCTTGATCTGAAGTGCCTGGGAATCCCGGTTCTGGGAGTTCTGGATCAGGAAGACCATCAGGAATGTAATGATGGTGGTGCTGGTATTGATGACGAGCTGCCAGGTGTCGCTGAATTTGAATACGGGTCCGCAGGCGGCCCATACGATCAGCATGAGGACCGCGATGGCAAATGTGACGGGCTTGCCGGCGTAGGTGGACGTCTGCTTGGCAAAACGCGTGAACCAGGAGGTGGACTTCTGTTCGGGCATGGTGGTCGGGGGTTGTCCCGGTTTCCCAAGCTAACAGCGGAACGCTAACAATCAAATGGTTCGCCGCACGATTCGCTCGCCTTCCGGTGCGGACGCGTCAATTTCCCGTGCGTGATGAAACCGTCGTCCGTCAGTCCGTGGCTCTGCCTGCTTGCTGCTTCCGGAATCGCCCACGCGGCCCCGGACTACCCCGCCGCCCGCAAGGTGGACGTTTCCGACGACTACCACGGCACAAAGGTGGAGGATCCCTATCGCTGGCTGGAGGACGACAACGCCAAGGACACGAAGGCCTGGGCCACGGCGGAAAACAAGGTGACGCAAGCCTTTCTCGGTGCGATCCCGCAGCGTGAAACCATCCGCAAGCGCCTGAAATCCCTCTGGAACTACCCGCGCATCGGCCTGCCGTTCGAGGCCGGGGGCAAATGGTTCACCTACCGGAACACCGGTTTGCAGAACATGTCGGTGCTCTACGTGGCGGATTCCCCGGAAGGCGAGGGCCACGTGCTGCTGGATCCGAACACCCTCTCGAAGGACAGCAGCGTGGCGGTCCAGGACGAATCCGCCAGCGAGGATGGCAAGCTCCTCGGCTACGCGGTTTCGACCTCGGGCAGCGATTGGCAGGAGATCCGCGTGCGCAGCGTGGTGACGGGAAAGGATCTGCCCGACGTGCTGAAGTGGGTGAAATTCAGCGGCATTTCCTGGCTCAAGGATGGCAGCGGATTCTACTACAGCCGCTACGATGCGCCGAAGAAGAAGGGCGCCTCACTCACCGAGAAGAACGAGTTCCAGAAACTGTGCTTCCACAAGCTGGGCACGAAGCAGTCGGCCGACCCGGTGGTGTACGAGCGGAAGGACCACGCCAACTGGTACATCTCCGGCGGCGTGACCGAGGACGGCCGCTACCTTATCATCGGCACCAACGAAGGCACCGACACCAAGAACCTCATCTTCTACAAAGACCTCTCACAGCCGGCTTCACCCGTGGTGGAGTTGCTCGGCAAGACGGAGGCCGATTACGATTTCATCGATAACGACGGACCGGTGTTCTACTTCCGCACCGACCTCGACGCTCCGCGCGGGCGGGTGATCGCCATCGACACCGGCACGCCCGAGAAGGCAAAGCGGGAAATCATTCCGCAGGCCAAGGATGCTCTCGAGGGCGCGCGCGCCGTGGGCGGGCAGATCATCTGCAGCTACCTGCAGGATGCGAAGAGCGCGGTGAAGTACTACGACATGGCCGGCAAGCTGATCCGCGACGTGGCGCTGGCCGGCATCGGCACGGCCGGGGAATTCGGCGGCCGCAAGAAGGACAAGCAGGCGTTTTTCACCTTCGGTGGCTACACCCAGCCGACAACGGTCTTCCGCCTCGACCTGGCCAGCGGCGACTGCCATCCGCTGCGGAAATCGAAGATCGCCTTCGATGGCGATGCCTATGAGACCCGGCAGATTTTCTACACGAGCAAGGATGGCACGAAGATCCCGATGTTCATCACTTCGAAGAAAGGCCTGAAGCTCGATGGCAACAACCCGACGCTGCTCTATGCCTACGGTGGCTTCGCGATCAACGAGACGCCATACTTCGCCATCCCGCGCGCGGTGTGGATGGAAATGGGAGGTGTTCTCGCGGTGGCGAACATCCGTGGCGGCGGCGAGTACGGAAAGGAGTGGCACGAATCGAGTTTCAAGACCCTCAAGCAAAACGGTTTCGACGACTTCATCGCCGGAGCCGAATGGCTGATCGCGAACAAGTATACGTCGACGCCGAAGCTGGCCATCCAGGGCGGGAGCAACGGCGGCCTGCTGATCGGCGCGGTGATGACCCAGCGGCCGGAGCTTTTCGCCGCCGCGCTGCCACAGGTCGGCGTGATGGACATGCTGCGCTTCCACAAGTTCACCGTCGGGGCGGGATGGATCCCGGAATACGGCAGCTCGGATGACGCGGATCAGTTCAAGTCGCTGTTTGCGTTTTCTCCGTATCACAATCTCAAGCCCGGCACGCGCTATCCGGCCACGATGGTCACCACCGCCGATCACGACGACCGCGTGGTGCCGGCCCACAGTTTCAAATTCGCCGCCCGCCTCCAGGAATACCAGCCGAAGGACGGCCCGCCGGTGCTCATCCGCATCCAGTCCAGCGGCGGCCACAGCGGTGGCTCCGCGCTTTCCCAGCAGATCGACGAAGCCACCGACGAGTGGGCCTTCCTCGTAAAAGCGCTGGGAATGTGAACGCTTTCATTCTGTCGAATGATCCGCCTGCCTAGCCCCGTAATGCCGTCCACGTTCCGCTCATGAATACCCTGCGCCAGATGCTCTGCTTGTCCGCCCTCACCTGCGTCGTCCACGCCGCTCCCTCCTATCCCGCCGCCCGCAAGGATGACGTCTCCGACGACTACCACGGCACCAGAGTCGCCGATCCCTACCGATGGCTGGAGGACGACAATGCCGCCGACACCAAGGCCTGGGTCCAGGAAGAGAACAAGGTCACCCATGCCTACCTCGAGGCAATTCCGCGCCGCGATGCGATCCGGAGCCGCCTGAGGGAACTCTGGAACTACGAGCGCATCGGCAGCCCCAGCCATTACGGAACCAATTGGTTCTTCTCGCGCAACAGCGGCCTCCAGAACCAGGCCGTGCTCTATGTGTCCGACACGCCGGATGGCGAGGGCCGGCTTCTGCTCGATCCGAACACGCTGTCGAAAGATGGCACCACCTCCCTGGCCGGCCAGAGCCCCAGCGAAGATGGAAAGTTGCTCGCTTACGCGCTCTCCGCCGGCGGCAGCGACTGGCAGGAGATCCTTGTCCGGGATGTGGCCACGGGAAAGGATCTGGAGGATCACCTCAAATGGGTGAAGTTCAGCAGCATGTCCTGGAGGAGGGACGGCAGCGGTTTTTTCTACACTCGCTACGATGCCCCGAAGGAAGGCGCCGCCCTCACGCAGAAGAACGAGTTTCCGAAACTCTGCTTCCACAAGCTCGGCACCAAGCAGGACGCTGATCCCATCGTCTATGAGCGCAAGGACCATGCGAACTGGGGCTTCCACGCGGGAGTCAGTGAGGATGGTCGTTATCTCATCATCCACATCAGCGAGGGCACCGATCCAAAGAACCGCCTGTTTTACCAGGATCTTACCGTTGCCGATTCCAAGGTGGTCGAGCTGCTGCCCGACGCCGATGCGGAGTATACCTTCATCGAGAATGCCGGGCCGGTGTTCTACATCCGCACGAACCTCGACGCACCACTCGGAAAAATCGTCACCATCGACACCCGCACACCGGAGCGAGCGAAGTGGAAGGAAATCCTGCCGGCCACCAAGGACCTGCTCAAGTCGGTGTCATCCGTGGGCGGCCAACTGATCTGCTCCTACCTCCAGGACGCCAAGAGCGCGGTGAAGGCGATCGACATGGACGGCAAGCTGATCCGCGAAATCAAGTTGCCGGACATCGGCACCGCCGGTGGCTTCCAAGGAAAAACGGAGGACAAGCAGACCTTCTACAGCTTCTCCACCTTCACCGACCCCGGCAGCATCTACCGCTACGACATCGCCACCGGCGAGAGCAAGGTCTGGCGGAAGCCGAAGGTTGGCTTCGACAGCGCGGCCTACGAGTCCGAGCAGATCTTCTACCCCAGCAAGGACGGCACCAAGGTTCCGCTGTTCATCGTCCATAAGAAGGGCCTCAAGTTGGACGGCACGAACCCGACGCTGCTCTATGGCTACGGCGGCTTCAACATCAGTATGGCCCCCGGCTTCTCGGTGCCGCGTGCGGTGTGGCTGGAAATGGGCGGCGTGCTCGCCGTGGCGAACCTCCGTGGCGGCGGCGAGTATGGCCGCGAATGGCATGAGGCAGGCACCAAGCTGCGGAAGCAGAACGTCTTCGATGACTTCATCGCCGCCGGAGAATGGCTGATCGCCCACAAGTACACCTCCACGCCGAAGCTGGCGATCCAGGGCGGCAGCAATGGCGGCCTCCTGGTGGGAGCCTGCCTGGTGCAGCGTCCGGATCTCTTCGGTGCGGCCATCCCGCATGTCGGCGTCATGGACATGCTGCGATTCCACAAGTTCACCATCGGCTGGGCCTGGCAGGCCGACTACGGCAGCTCCGACAACGCGGAGGAATTCAAGGCCCTCTACGCCTACTCGCCATATCACAATCTCAAGCCCGGCACGCACTACCCCGCGACCATGGTGATGACCGCCGATCATGATGACCGCGTAGTCCCGGCGCACAGCTTCAAGTTCGCCGCCCGTCTCCAGGAGTATCAGGCGAAGGATGGCCCTCCGGTGCTGATCCGCGTGGAATCCAGCGCCGGCCACGGCGCGGGTACCGCCCTCAGCAAGAGCATCGAACAATCCGCCGACGAGTGGGCTTTCCTCTCGAAATCGCTGGGGATGTAAGGTGCGATGCTGTAATTGGTGCGCGGACTTTAGTCCGCTTTCGTGTTCCAATTCCGAAAGTGTGCACTTCGCGGTTCTTTCCAAGGCGGACTAAAGTCCGCGCACCAATTACAGCGAACGGAATTCTTTCGATCATGGCCGCGCTACAAACCACTCCCGCCATCCGCCAGCCACGTCTCGACGGGTTCACGCCCGCCGACGTGGCTGCCCGGCTGCGCCATCTCGGCGGGCTGGTGTTTTTCGATACGGCGGGAAACCGGCCCTCCGGTGCCACCCTGCCGGTGTCTGTCATCGCGGCACGGCCGGTGCGGCTGATTGAGGGCGACCTCCACGATCCCGCCGACCGGGCGCGGTTGCGGGAGGCTCTGGCTTGCGCTCCCCGGAGTTCGGACCGTGGATTTCCGCTCGGCGGCCTTTGCGGTTGGGTCGGCTACGAAGGCCGCTTCACCTTTGGGGTCTTTCCGGAAATGCTCGTTCACGTTCACGAGAGCGGCGAATGGTGGGAGACCGGCGGCCTTTCAGACCAACTACGGGAAACACCGTATCAACCGGTAACCGTCGGTGCCTTCGAGGGCTGCACGCGTCATGAGGACTACCTCGCCAATGTCCGCCGCGCCCAGGACTGGATCGCCGCCGGAGACATCTATCAGGTCAATCTTTCCCAATCCTTCACCGCTCCGGTGCGGGGCGGCTCGTTGTTCCCGCTCTACGAACACCTCCGCGAGGCTACCCCCGCGCCGATGGCCGCGTGGTTGTCGCTCGGCGGCACCGAGGTTCTAAGTTCATCACCGGAAACCTTCCTGAGAATCTCCGGCCGAGGCATCGAGACGCGCCCGATCAAGGGCACCCGCCCGCGCTTCCCGAACCCGGACGAAGACCGCCGCTCCGCCTACGAGCTCCAGACCTCCGCCAAGGAAATCTCCGAGCTGGTGATGATCACCGACCTCCTCCGCAACGACATCGGCCAGGTTTGTGAGTTCGGCAGCGTTCACGTCGCCGGCATGCTCGAACTCGAAACGCTGGAGCAGGTCCATCACCTCGTCTCCACCGTCACCGGCACCCTCCGCGCTGATACGGACGCCATCGAAGCGCTCGCCGCCTGCTTTCCCGGTGGAAGCATCACCGGCGCACCGAAGAAGCGCGCCATGGAAATCATCGCCGAACTCGAACAACGGCCGCGCGGCCTCTACTGCGGAGCCATCGGCTGGCTCGGCTTCAATGGCGAAAGCCAGTTCAACATCGCCATCCGCACCCTCGTGCGTGAGGGAGACAAGCTCACCTACGACGTCGGCGGCGGCATCGTCGCCGACTCCGACCCCCAGAAGGAATACGAGGAAACCCACCACAAGGCCACCGGCATCCGCCTCGCCATCGAGCGCTGGCAGGCGAAATAGCGCCGGAGTGCGGAAGCTTGCTTCCGCCAAACCGCACCGAGAGCTTGCTCCCGATCACCCCGCTTGAAGACCGTCTCGCAGCTCGCCGTCTCGGCGGCAAGCCGCCTGTGCCTGTGGGCTTGAGCAAGATCAAGCACTCCGGTTCAGATCACATTGGCGAAATCGAATCCAAAAACTCCTTCGAGCAGCCCTTGATCGTGAACCATCCGTCCCGGAATCCACTGGCGCGCAAGGGCTCGATCTGGGTAAGGAAGATAAGCCCGGTGAGAAAAGAAAGGAATCCGCCACCTATCGCCACTCCGATCTGGGTATCACCCAGATTCACCATGGCAGGAACGAACATCGCGCCGACCCCGCCGAACAATAGCAACAGTCCGATAATGAGACGGTTCCGGTAGCGGTTGGCCTGGGCTTTGGAGAGACAATAGGTGACATTCACCCTCTTGCTCAAAACCGCCGACAAGATTACGGCGAGCAGCAACCCGCCAAGGAGGAAGAACCAGACCCATCCCGGCGTGTAGGTGAGCTTCTTCGTTTTCGTCACATCGCCCGTTCCGATCGGTAGGTTGGTCTTGACGCAACGTTGAGGGAGAACGGCTCCTTCCCAGACGATGAGGTCGTTTCCAACGCGCCGGAAGAGGTCGTTCGACTGGAAGATTGCGACAGGTTCAGGAGCGAAAGTGGCTGGGGTGAGATAGGGATTCGGGTCACTCATCAGCCGTTAGAAAGCAAACACCGACCGGATCCAAAAGCTCATTGTGCGCCTCCGCCCAAAACAATCAAGAATCCGTGATAATTTTCAAGCGGCCCCGAGATTACACGCGATAGCGGAATGACGGCCAGGAGGGTCCCGTGATATCAATATTTCATGACGACCCGCTCCCCCCAAGCAGGCCGCATGCAAAAACTGCGCGAGTGGTGGTCCGCCGGCAAAACTCCGGAATTCCGCGACACCGACCGCACCGCAGTGGAACGCACGTGGCGCCACAAGACCCTGCTCACTCCCGCTGAGCTTTCCTTTTTCCACGTGCTCAGCCGAGTGGTCCAAGGCAGTTGCCTGATCGTGGCGAAAACCCAGCTTGCCGACCTCTTCGGCATGCGCCGCGAGCACAGCGCCTTCGAGAAGATCGGCCAGCAGCACATCGACTTCCTGCTCTGCGATCCACGCACCTCCGAGATGCTCGCCGCCATTGAGGTGGATGACCACCCGCGTGAACATCCCGGCCGCCAGGAGCGCGATCGCTTCATGGACCGCCTGTTCACCTGGAACCACCTGCCGCTCATCCGCGTGCCCTCCACCTTCATCTACGCGCCGGAAAAGCTCCGCCGCGAGCTCGCCAAGGTGCTCGGTGAGAATCGCCTGCAGCCGCTGGCGAATTGATTTTCCCCATCTCCCCCCAAAGCCCTCACGGGCAGGTGGTCCTCCCGGACTGCCTGTCCGTGACGCGGTGGAGAGGAGTGGAGCCCTAGTTTCCCGCCTCGTTCAACCACCTCGCCTTGAGGGCCTCGGCGCGGGCAAGCGCTTCATCCGCCGTAGTGCCGAGAAAATTGGCATGCCCCATCTTGCGGCGGCCGATCGCGCGGCGCTTGCCGTAGAGGTGCAGGAAGGCCTCGCCATCCTGGAACAGCGGCGACCAATCCGGCAGCGTCGTTTCACCCGGCCAGAAGTCGCCTAAAAGATTCAGCATCACCACCGGTGAAAGCAGACGGGTGGACCCCAGCGGCAGCCCGCACACCGCGCGAAGCTGTTGCTCGAACTGGCTTGTCGCGCAGGCATCCAGCGTGTGGTGGCCGGAGTTATGCGGACGCGGTGCCATCTCGTTCACCAGCAGCGAACCATCCGGCAGCAGGAAAAACTCCACCCCCAGCAGCCCGCGGTAGTCGAGGGCGGCCGCGACCTTCTTGGCAATCTTGCGCGCTTCCGCAGACACCGCCAGATCCACGCGGGCGGGCACGATCGAGACATCGAGAATGTGGTGGCGGTGACGGTTTTCCGCGGGGTCATAGGTGACCATCGAGCCATCGGCGGAGCGGGCGACCATCACCGAGAGCTCCTTTTCAAACGGCACCCACGCCTCCAGGATCGCGCGGTCGGCCCCGAATGCAGCCCAAACCGCGGCTGCATCCTCACCGCCTTCGAGCTTCACCTGGCCCTTGCCATCGTAGCCGAAAGCCGCCGTCTTGAGCACGCCCGGTCCATTGAGCTCCTGCATCGCGGCAGCGAGTTGTTCTGCTGAGGACACCACGGCGAACCAGGTGCAAGGGATGCCGCTTTCCCGCAGGAAGCCCTTCTCGCGTTCGCGATTCTGGCAGATCGCGATCGCATCGGCCGAGGGAAACAACGGCATGCAGCGGGTCACCGAATCGAGCGTCTCACGCGGGATGTTTTCAAACTCCACAGTCGCCAGCGTCGCGAGCTGGCAGAATTGCTCCCGGCCCTCCTGCGAATCGAACGGCAGGTCGATGACATGATTCGCCAGTTCCACCGCCGGAGCCTCCAGTCCGCCGGTCCAGACCACCGTGCGCACGTTCATGCGGCGCGCGGCCAGGGCCAGCATCCGGCCAAGCTGGCCAGCTCCCAGAATCCCGAGCGTGAAGGAAGGATCGGTGATATTCGGAACAGGCTGGCTCATTCCTTCGAAAGCGGCGGGAGTTTCGCATCCTGCACCTGGGCGGTCTGCTTGGCTCGGAAGGCGGCGAGCTTTTCCGCCAGATCCGCCGAGCCATTGGCCAGCATCGCCACGGCGAAAAGCGCGGCATTGATCGCACCCGGCTTGCCGATGGCGAAGGTAGCCGTCGGAATCCCGGCCGGCATCTGCACAATCGAGAGCAGCGAGTCCACCCCCTTCAGCGTCTTCGATTCCACCGGCACGCCGAGCACCGGCAGGTCGGTGATCGCGGCGGTCATCCCGGGCAAATGGGCGGCCCCTCCAGCTCCGGCGATGATCGTTTTCAGGCCGCGGGCCCGCGCGGATTCGGCATAGGCGTAAAGCTTCTCCGGCGTCCGGTGCGCGCTCACGACCTCGGCCTCCCACGCGATGCCGAATTCCTCCAGCGTGCGTGCGGCATTCTCCATCGTCGGCCAATCCGACGTGCTACCCATGATGATCCCGACTTCCGGGGCGGCGCTCATGCCGGAGCGTGGCCGGGGAATGCCCGCAACGTCAATGGCGGAGGCAGCCGACCCGGAAAGCGCGCGGTTCCCAATCAGCGGCGGTTGACGGAATTTTGAAAACGATGGACCAATGGTGACGCTTGTCGGCTGCGATCCGCCATTTCTCATCCTCATGAAAAAACGTCCCCTGGCTTTCCTCGTTCTGACCTCCTTCGCCGCCCCGGCCCTTGCCGTCGGTCAGGACACCCCGCCGACGGCAACTGCCACCGAGCCCGCAGCGGCCTCCCGTGCACCGCTGCTCGATCAGGCCCAGACCATCACCGCCGCCAGCGAAGTGACCCAGGCCAAGTATCCCGACGCGAACTCCGTGTTGGTCTCCGAGCACGTGCTCACCGAGTATCAGGGGGACGGCAGCTTCGTGACCTACGATGAGGACTATGTGAAAATCCTCACCGAGGCCGGACGCGAGGAAGCCAAGAAGGAGTTTTCCTACAACGTCTTCTACGGCGGCCTGGAAATCATCGCCGCGGAGATCATCAAGACGGACGGCCGGATCGTGAAATTCGATCCCAAGGCCATCAGCAAGGAGCAGGAGGACCGCACCCAGATGGAGGAAAACATTTACGACCCCAACGACAAGGTGAAGGTGGCGGCCTTGCCCGGCGCGGAGATCGGCGACACCATCCGGTTTTTCGTCAAGCGCTGGGAGTCCAAGCCGCGAATGCAGGGTTGCTACGCGGATTGGTCGGTGCTGGAAGCCGAAACACCGATCCGGCAGGTGACCTACGAGTATCTGGGCCCGAAAGACCATCCGCTCCGGAGCAAGGCCTTGCTTGGCAAAATCAAGGACACGGTCACCACGACCGAACAGGCGGAAGGCGATAAGATCCGCTATGTCTGGACCGGGAAAGACATCCCCCAGGCGTTCCACGAGCCCGCCATGCCGCCCTTGGAAACCGTGGGCCAGCGCCTGCTGGTCAGCACCGCGGTGGACTGGAAGGAGATCAGCCGCTGGTACTACGGCATCAGCAAGGATCACCTCGCGAAGACGACCCCCGGCATCAAGGCCAAGACCAAGGCCCTGACCGCCAAGGCCACCAGCGATCAGGAAAAAATCAAGGCCATCTTCAAGTTCGTCAGCCAGGAGATCCGCTACATGGGCATCACCACCGAAACGGGGGCTCCCGGCTACGAACCGCATGACGTCTGCACCACCTTCGAGAACCGCTACGGGGTTTGCCGCGACAAGGCCGCCCTGCTGACCACCATGCTCAACGAAGCGGGCATCCCCGCGTTCCCCGTTCTGATCATGGTAGGTGAAAAGCTCGACCACGAGGTGCCCTCCGCCAGCTTCAACCACGCCATCACCGCCGCCCGCACCAAGGACGGCCAGTACGTGCTGATGGACAGCACCAACGAGAACACCTCGGACCTCATGCCCGAGTATCTCTACAACCGCAGCTATCTCGTCGCCACGCCGGAGGGCGAACCGCTCATGACCTCGCCAGTAGCTCCCGTGGAGGACAACATGGCGCTGGCCAAAACCGATGTGAAGCTGGCCGACGACGGCAGCGCCACCGGCACCACCGTGCTCGACATGAACGGCATCAACGATGTCTCCTACCGAGGCGAACTCGCTGAGGCGAAACCGGATGCCGTCCGCCGGTTTTTCGAAGGCTCGGTTAAGTCGATGGTCCCCGGTGCCACCATCACCTCATTCAAACTGGAGCCGAAGGATCTGCAGGACACCACCCGCAAGCTGCGCATCTCGATCGGCTGGTCGGTTCCCAGCATACTGGTGACCGGTGGGGATGCGGCCCAACTCGAACTGCCCTTCGCCGGCTACGACTTCGGCTTGGCCATGCGCGCAGCCGGTGAATCCCTCCAGCTCGACAAGCGGCGCTTTCCGCTGAAGCTCGACATGTGCTGCGGCGTTCGAGAGGACCTGACCATCGCCCTGCCACCCACCCTGGCGCAACCGATCTCACTGCCGCAGTATGAGAATACGGAGCACAAGGACTTCAGCGTCACCCAGACCATCAGCGCAGGGACCGGCGTACTGAAGGCGGCCCTCGATTTCCGTCTCAAATCCCCTGCCCTGGAGCCCGACGCGTACCTCTCCCTCAAGCAGGCGATGGCCAAGCTGCAGTCAAACAGCCGCCAGCAGCCCGTGTTTACCCGCAAGAGCGGCGGTGGTAAGCCCCCCCACGCGACTCCCCTCGCCTCGGCGGCTCCGGTGGCCGCTACGGCAGATGTGGAGATCCTCAGCGCTCGCTACGATGTCAGGGTCGAAAACACCTCCACCTGGTCCGCGCGCCAGGAGGTGAAGAAGAAAATCCTCACCTACGGCGGCAAAAAGTCCAACAGCGAGCTCAAGTTCGACTTCAATCCGGTCTGGGAAAGCGTGGAGATCGAATACGCCCGCGTGACCCAGAAGGACGGCACCGTTCGCAAGCTCCAGCCGCAGGAAATGAACACCTTCGACGCCGCTTGGACCGCCAGCGCGCCGCGCTATCCAGCGGCCAAGACCCTGGTGGTCTCACTGCCCGGAGTCGAGGTCGGCTCCGTGGTGGAATACGCCGTCAAGACCACGGTGAAGGATCAGCCGATGTTCTCCAGCGCGTTCGCTTTCACCAGCCGCGATGCCGTCAAGGAGACCGAGTTTTCCTATGACCTGCCGGAGAACCTCAACCCGGAACTGGTGATGGATTTCCCCAAAAAGGACCACGTGACCGATGTAGTGAAGGACGGCCGCCGCAAGATTTCCTTCAAATGGCGCGACATCAAGCCGGAGGCCGCCGAGCGGGAAGCACCGCCAGCCTGGGTGCAGGAGCCGAATTTCGCCATGAGCACGGGCAAATGGCCGGATTACGTCGCGTCCGTCGCGGCCCGGGTCAAACCGATGCTGGAAAACCAACCGGCCAGCGCCGCCAAGGCCGGAGAACTGGTCGCAGGCATCACCGAACCGGTGGCGAAGCTCACCGCCATCCGCAATTTCGTCTCCCGACAAATCCGCCACGCGGATCTCGGCTTCACCGGCCTCCCGCTCGCCACGGCGTTTTCACCCGCCGATGTCACCCTCAAGGACGGCTACGGCCACGAGGCGGATCGTGCGATCCTGCTGCACACCCTGCTCAAGGCCGCGAGCTTTGAATCCGAACTCGCCCTGGTCTCCGGAGTCGTTCGCGAGCACACCGTGCTGCAGCGCAGCCTCGACCTGCCTGAAAACGGCACCTTTGGAAACCTGGTCTGCCGCGTGAAGCATCCCGCCACCGGTGAATGGCTGCCCCTGGATGCGCTGAGCCAGTATGCCCAGCTTGGAACCAGCGGCCTCGATCATCAGCCTGGCTACACCCTCGATGGCAAGGCCATCACCTGGGAGGTTCCCGCCGACCTGAAGGATTCGGACGACACCCGGATCGCTCTGGATTTCGACGCCGAGGGCACCGCGCTCATCACCTACACCATGCTTCATCGCGGCTTGGGTCATGAGAAATTCGTCGCCAAATACAGCCAGATGACGCCGGAGGAACGGAAGCGCGATTTCCAGGGACTGGTCAGCGACATCGCCCAGAATGCGATTCCCGAAGGCGATCTGGTCACCGATTACACCTACCCCGGCACCCTCAAATACACCGTGCGGGTGCCCCACTACGGCGTGAAAAATGGCGCGGGCTTGTACTTCGACCTGCCCGACATGCCGGAACAATGGGTCTCCACCGAGAGCAACACCCGCCAGCGGCCGCTCCTGATCACCGGTGATTCCCGGGCCCATATGTCCTGGACCGTCAATGCCCCCGGCGGTCTCAAACCCGTCATTCAGCCCGAAATCTTCGACTGGACCGCTCCCGGCAACTCCGGAACCATCAAGTTCACCGCGGACGCCAAGCCTGCAGACGGCAAGACCCAGCTCAACTACTCCCTCGACTTCGACACCCATCCCACGCTGGTCCCCGCCTCCGACTACCCGCGCCTGCTGGACCTGAACCGCCGCTTCGGCCACGCCGCCGCCCGCCGCGTATTGTTGCAGTGAGGCAACTTCCCCCATCCTGGGAGCCTCGTCAGAGGAGGCAACTTGACGAAAGCTCAAGGAAATGAACCCATCCGGGGATGGTGAAATCCGTCCTCGGGGCATCGTTCCTTTTTCTCACTGCCGCCTTCGCTGAACCTCCGGTGGTGGCGATCCAGCCGCTCGGCAAGGTGGCGCCCGCCCGGATCGAGCGCGTGAAGGCCGGAATCGCGGCCCTGTATGCCGTCCGCATCGAAGTCTTGCCCGCCAAACCACTCCCCGAGGCCGCTTATTACAAGCCGCGCGACCGCTACAAGGCCGACGGCCTGCTGGACTTCCTCGCAAAGGAAACGCCGGCCAGCTTCACCAAGGTCGTCGGTCTCACCGAGCGGGATATTTCCACCACCAAAGGGGAGGTGGCCGATTGGGGGATCTTCGGCCTTGGCCAGCTCGGCGGCCGCGCCTGCGTGGTCTCGACCTTCCGCCTGCATGCGAACAAGGCCACCGAGCCCGTCTTCGAAGCCCGCCTCGCCAAGGTGGTGAACCACGAGCTCGGCCACACCTTCGGCCTCGATCACTGCCCGATGGCCGGTTGCTTCATGCAGGACGCCGGCGGCAAGATCGCGACCGTCGACGGCGAGAACGGAAAACCCTGCCCGGCCTGCGCGGCGAAACTGCCCTTGGTGCCATCGCCCTAGCCGATCAGCGCGCCGAGAGTTTTCTGTGCTTTTTTGGGGATGGTGAAAAAATCCAAACCCGCTTCAAGTATCGGTAACTCCCTTTTTATGAAATATATCTCTCTTCTGGTCGCACCCGCCATTGCCATGACGTGTTCATTCGCCACCGCCGCCGATTCCGATGGTTCGGTGAGCTTTGCCGCCAAGAAGGGCCCGGGCGCGGGAAAGAAGATCGTGCTGATCGCCGGAGATGAGGAGTACCGCTCGGAGGATTCGATGCCGATGTTCGCCAAGATTCTCGCCGAACGGCAGGGCTTCAATTGCACCGTGCTCTTTTCCGTCGGTGCCGATGGCATGATCGACCCGAATGCCCAGGGCAGCCTGACCCATCCCGAGGCGCTCGATTCCGCCGATGGCATCGTGATGCTGGTCCGCTTCCGCAAATGGTCCGATGACGCAATGAAGCACTTCGACGAGGCGGTCAAACGCGGCGTACCGATCATCGGCCTCCGCACCGCCACCCATTCGTTCCAGCAGCCTGCCACCAGCGGCTACAAGGACTACAACACCTTCGGCAAGCGTGTGCTCGGCGAGCAATGGGTGAACCACTGGGGCAGCCACAAGCATGAAGCCACCCGCGGCATCATCGAGCCGGCCAACGCCAAAAATCCGGTCCTCAACGGGGTGTCCGACATCTTTGGCGACACCGACGTGTATGAAGCCGCTCCACCGGCCGACGCCACCATCCTCGTCCGCGGCCAGGTGCTGAAGGGCATGAACCCCACCGACGAGCCCGCCAGCTACACCAAGAAGCGCGCCGATGGAAAGGAGCAGGGCATCAACGATCCCATGATGCCCGTGGCCTGGACCCGCGAGGTGAAAACCGAAGGCGGCAAGACCAACCGCATCCTCTGCACCACCATGGGCGCCGCCACCGATCTCCGCAACGAAGGCCTGCGCCGCCTGGTGGTCAATGGTGTGTTCTGGGGCCTCGGCCTGCCGGTGCCGGCCAAGGCGGATGTCAGCTTCGTGGGACCCTTCGAGGCCCTGCCCTACGGCAACAACCTCTTCCACAAGAACGTGACGCCGGCTTCGTTCGCGCTCCCCGCCAGCCACTGAACGGGGGTCCTCACGAGGTGACGATCTTCACCTCGAACGCGATCAAGTCATTCACCAGATGGCCTGCCAGCCGGTGGAAGAATTTCCCCGAGCCGTAAAGCACACCCCATTTCGTGCGGTCAATGGAAAACACCGCCTGCGCGGCGGCCTTGCCTTCCGGGGTGAGCCCGCAGGTAGCATCGAAGTCAACCGGATGGGTCCTCCCTTTGAGCGTGAGCTCGGCGTGGACGTGAAGGTTGGCCGCGCCCGGGCAGCCTGTGTCGAAGTGGGTGGCTGAGGTGATGGCGAGGCACGCTTCCGGAAACACCGCGACATCGAAAAAATCGTGGTTGTGCAGGTGATGGATGAGCACGTCGTGGTAGTCGGTGCCGGAAAGGTCGGAGCAATCGAGACGCCGCAGGTCCAGGATCAACTCGCCGCCGGTGAGCTGGCCGTGGGCGAAATCGAGCCAGCCGGACTTGAGGCCGACAGTGCCATGGTGCTTGTTGAGCAGATTCCGACCGGTCCATTCGACCCGGGAAGCTTCGAGGTCGATCAGGATGCGCCCGTGTGGATCGGGCGGCAAAAACGGCAGCGGTGTGCCGCAGACCACAGGATGCCCCTCGGCCTGCCAAGCTTCGAGGCCCCCATCCAACTCGGCGGCCTGAGTGTAGCCGGCGCGCTCGAGCTTCTCCAGGGCGTGGCCTGCTTCGAGACTGTCGGGCCCGGCACCGTAGATACGAACCGGCGTCTCCTTGTCCGGGATCTGGAGGGCGAGCCGCTCATTGAAGGCGACCTCGAAGACGGTGTTGTTGAGCGAGTCGGGAATCCGGCAGGCCTCATGGTCGTCGGCGAGGCGGACGTCAAGGACCACGGGTGGTAGAATGGAGGCCAGTTCGACGGCGAGGGTGGCAGGTGTGATCATGATGGCGGATTTTCTTCAGGATCGGGTCCGGGGGGCGGCGGTGCCCATGCGTCGTCGGCGATGGACAGATCGGACTTCATGAGATTTTCAAAGGTTCGCACGGATTCGCGGGCCACACTCAGGAATTTTTCGCGATCGTGTCGGTGCAGGGCCATCACGCGAACGGCGGCCTCGTCATTGCGCTTGTAGATCTTCGCCGCCCGGTAAGCCGTGTAGGCGGGAATGCCAAGTGCTCGCAGGACATCGGCCCCGAGGGTGAGCGAGGAGTCGATCGTATCGCGATAAATGTGCTCCTGGCCGGCTTCGATCAGTTCATAGGCCTCGGTCCGCCCGTAGGCGCGGACAAAGATCGTCAGATGCGGGAAATGCTTTTTCGCGGTGGCGGTGATCTTGAGCGTGGTTGCGGTGTCCTTCAGGGCGATGACGAGAATCTTCGCGTGCGCGGCTCCAGCCGTCGCGAGAAGATCCGGCCGAGCCGCGTCTCCGAAGAACACCGGGATTCCAATGTTCCGCAGGGTGTCGATCTGGTCGGGATCGTTGTCGAGCACGGTGCACTTGAACCCCTGGGTGCGCAGCAGGCGGCCGACGGCGTGGCCGAACCGTCCGAAGCCGCAGATGATCACCGGAGCCCCCTCGTCCTTTACGTCGCTTTCCCGCTGACTCGCGGCCGGTGCCGCCCGGCGGCTGGTGAAGCGATGACTGAGCAGGATCAGCAGCGGGGTGGTAGCCATCGACATCGCCACACCCGCCACCAGCGTTTTCGAAAACGTCTCGCTGAACACGCCAAGGCCGCCCGCCAGATTGATCAACACGAAGGCAAACTCACCGCCACCGGCCAGCGCGGTAGCCACCACCAGCGACGGCTCGCATTTCGATCCCTTCAGCCGGGCCAGTGTGAAAATGATTACCCCCTTCACCACCAGAAGCCCGGCGGTGAGCCCAACTACCGTCCAGAGATTCCGA
>Ga0265327_10001927_pt1 | contig 23965 bp, 10 predicted proteins | sample 41621metaG_FD_202089 | JGI IMG/M metagenome (GOLD analysis project Ga0265327, IMG submission 202089) | Rhizosphere microbial communities from Carex aquatilis grown in University of Washington, Seatle, WA, United States - 4-16-21 metaG | ecosystem: Host-associated > Plants > Roots > Rhizosphere...
CGACAGCGCCTACATCCTCATCAACGAGAAGAAGATCTCGTCCCTCAAGGACATGCTTCCGCTCCTCGAGAAGGTGGCCAAGACCGGCCGTCCGCTCGTCATCATCGCCGAAGACGTCGAAGGCGAAGCCCTTGCCACCCTCGTGGTGAACAAGCTCCGCGGCATCCTCCACATCGCCGCCGTCAAGGCTCCCGGCTTCGGTGACCGCCGCAAGGCCATGCTCGAAGACATCGCCGTCCTCACCGGCGGCAAAGTCATCACCGACGACCTCGGCATCAAGCTCGAGTCCGTCGAACTCGAAGACCTCGGCTCCGCCAAGCGCATCACCATCTCGAAGGAAAGCACCGTCATCGTCGAAGGTGCCGGCACTTCCGAAGCCATCAGCGGCCGCGTCAACCAGATCCGCCGCCAGATCGACGAAACCACCAGCGACTACGACCGCGAGAAGCTCCAGGAGCGTCTTGCCAAGCTCGCCGGCGGCATCGCCGTCATCAACGTCGGTGCAGCCACCGAAACCGAGATGAAGGAAAAGAAGGCCCGCGTGGAAGATGCCCTCCACGCCACCCGCGCGGCGGTGGAAGAAGGCATCGTCCCCGGCGGTGGCACCGCCCTCATCCGCGCCCAGGCCGCCGTTGGCGACCTCGGCCTCACGGGTGACGAAAAGACCGGTGCCGGCATCATCGCCCGCGCCGTGGAAGCCCCGCTCCGTCAGCTTGCCGCCAACGCCGGCCGCGAAGGCGCCCTCATCGTCGAGCGCGTCAAGACCGGTGGCGAAGGCTACAACGTCGCCACCGACAAGTATGAAGACCTCATCGCTTCCGGTGTCGTCGATCCGACGAAGGTGACCCGTTCCGCCCTGCAGAACGCCGCCTCCATCGCCGGCCTCCTCCTCACCACCGAGTGCCTCATCACTGAGAAGCCGGAGAAGAAGGAAGCCGCCGCCGGTGGCCACGGCCACGACCACGGCATGGGCGACTTCTAAGTCGTCCCTGATCGTGGCGGCGGTTTCCAGCCGCCAAGCCTCTGATTCAACAAAAAGCCGCCGCGGGAAACCGCGGCGGCTTTTTTCATCACTGGGACTGGCGCTTTTCAAAGCGCCATTTTGGCGAACAAGCGCCAATGCCCGGCAAGCGCATCATCAGGCACCCCTTCTCTCATCCGCGAAATCCGCGCAATCTGCGGTCAACCAACTTCATGCAACTGGTGGAACCCGGAGTATCCGCCGGCTTCCAACACTTTCAGGCACGGATTGACGAATAAACTCCGGTCTGCAAGCGTCTTATATCGTCATGCCATCCAACAGGACGTTCCGGGGAGTTGCGACGCATCTGCTTGCACTTGCCGCCGGCTGGGCGGTCGTGAGGGTGGTGAATCCCACCCGACAATCCGCAGCTCAGCCACCCGAACCAGCGCGCCATGGCGGATCCGGGCGACCAGCCCGAGGTACGACTCCCGAGGGCCTTCTCGAAGCCTACAAGAATCCCGAGACGGAGCGTGACATGATCCTGCGGCGAAATCAGCGACCGCCGATCGACCTGCCGACCGGAACCGCGGAAGAACGCGCCGCCGCGTGCGCGGACATCCACGCCGACCTGGAAAAAGAGTTCAAGAAGGTGCAGGGGAGCCTGGGCTACGACTACGTTTATTCGAGAGCTCTCGTCGCTCGCTGGGTGAAGGAGGACCCGGCGGCCTGCTCGGCGTGGATCGGTGCCATGAACTCCCGGGGGGCCTGGGGTGATCCTTCCGATGCCTTCGCCCGCGCGCTGCCCGCCCAACAGGCCCTCGACCTGATGGAAAATGGCTGGCTCGACTCGAACCGCCGCATGGCGCTCTCTGATATCGCCAAAGCAACCGCCGAACGCAGCCCCGCCGAGTTGCCCGGCATTCTTTCGCGCCTGCGGAAAGGCGAGGCGAACTCCTTTTTGAATGCTGCCCTTTACTACGCGAAACCCAACGACGCCGCCATCTGGCTCCAGATCGCCGGCAGCGATGAAAAGCTGCTCGCGAGTTTGGCGGACAAATGGATCGTGGCATCCCCGACACCGGATCATCGGGTGCCCTCCGATCGGAATCCACAACAGGATGCGGAGATGGCGCTGGCAGCCGCAGCCGGCACTCCGGCGGAGGCGTTTTTCCGGCAGCGCTACGAGGCCGCGGTCCTGACCGGCAAGGTCGATGAAACGATGGCCCGTCTTCCCTCGGAGCCCGCCGCAGCAGTTGCAGCACTGGAGGCGATCTACCGGGAGCAAGGGCTCGGACCGGACGCAGTTCAGAAGAAGATCATGGAGACGGTCACCCAACGTTACGAGGGCACCCTCGGTCAATGGAACCGTGTGGAATGGGATAGCTCCCTCCAACAGGCGGTGCTTGGCACGCTGCCGATGCGCGATGCCCTGGAGGGACGACTTGCCGCGATCGATAGTGGCCTGCCCGAGATGCTTCGCGGGAGCAGTCGGGCTTCTACTTTGCGAGACGCCATGGCGATCGAGCCCGCTACAGTGATTCAACTGGCTCTGGATCGCGGCCTCGAGTCCGAGGGGGTGGCGGCAGCAGCCCAGGTCGCCCGTCTTAGTGAAGCACCGATGACCGTAAGGGGAGATATCTTGCTAGCGCTGGCCAACCATGACCTGTGGACGGACGGCCATAATCTGCCTGACGCGAAAACCTTCGCCCTCCGGTATTTCCATTACGATCCGGAGGCCGCCCAAAGCTGGAGACGAAGTCTGCCACCGGCGATGGCCACCGCGCTGCAGGAGGTGATGCGATGAAACGCCCGGCCCACATCCTGATTCTCACCCACGTGATGCTGGCAGGGCTCGGCGCATGGCTGGCTCTCCGCAGCCGACCGGATGTTCCTCCATCCCCGATGGTAGCCACAATTTCCATCCCCCATCCGCCAGTAGCGGCGGCCGCTGGGAAGACCTGCCTGCCATCCAAGATAGCGCTGGCAAGCCCCGCAGCCTGGCGCGCCGCCTGGGAGCAGGCACTGCTGGGGCCACGCGATAGAAGCGGCGAGCTGATGATGCCGGACGACATCGGTTTCTTCATGGACTGGAGCGAGGTCGATCCCGAAGGCGCGATTCGAGGCCTGGCGAAAACCTATGCCCCGCACTTTGCGCATAACTACATCGGCAACGCGATCGGGAGGAACGGAGCCATCCTCGCCCCCGCCCTGGTGAAACATTACCGCGAATTGAAATTGATGGGCGACTTCGAAGTCCATGACTACATGGGGAGGGCGCTCAACAAGCTGGCAAAGGACGATCCGGCCCAAGCCGGCAGTCTGCTTGCCAGCCTGCCTCCCGGCGTCCGAAGCGACGTTTACCGGCGCGTTTTCGACCAGCAGGACCGCAAGAGCCTCGATCAACTCTACGCGGCGATGCCCGCAAGCACGAATCCCAGTGAAGCGGGCCGGCGCACCGAGGCATATGCCGCGGCCGTGGACGCGGCCGATCCGGAACACGGCGTCTGGACCGGCATGGTGGAAGCCAGCGATCCCGCCCTTCGCAACGCCTTCGCTACCGAAGGGGTCAGAAAAGCCCTGAAAGGCGAGAACTGGTCGGGATTTTTCGACACCGTGGAGCAATTGGGGCCCGCCGCCCGCGACGAGGCCCGGGAAGCGATGCAATCCCAATTGCCTTCGGGAGCCTTCACGGAGAAAGCCCGCGCATCGATCTCCGAAGAGTGCCGCCGCCGCGGACTGGATGATTGGACACAGAAGCCTCGGTAGCGGACACCGGGCCGTTTCGCGATGGCTAGGCGCGGGCATCCGTGCTGCGTGAACCGCTTGCAAAACCCGCGCACCAACCGTGTGCCACCGCCTGGCAACCGGTGATCGTCATTTCCCCATCGGAGCCTCACGAAAAACCCCGCCCTGGCGAACCTGGGCGGGGTCGGGAAACTTGAACGGTTCGATTACCAGTTGTGCACTGCTTCCTTCAGACCGGTCTTGTCCACACCCATCGAGTAAGCAATCACGTGCTTGCCATGCAGGGGAGACGTGCTCGGGACCGCGAGACTTTCCGTGGGAGGCGTGATGTCCTCGTCATAGTCATAGTCGATGACAATCCGATAGCCGTTACCCCATGGGTCGTAGAGGCCTGTCGGAACGCCGCCGGCATCATACTCAATGCCGCCCTTCTTGGCCTTGGCTTCCTGCACATCGAGGAATTTCATCTGCTTCGGATTTTCCATCGTGGTGCCCGTTTCCTTGCCGAGGAGGATCGTCAGCAACTTGATGCCATCCGCGGTGGTGGTATCGATGGGAGGCGTGCTGTCGGAGGCCGGAGGAGTCGCCGACGTCGAAGGCAGGCGACCATATTCCGTGTAGAAATTGTTAATAGCCTGCTCCAGGGAGGCATCCACCTGGCGGGCGACCGTTTGGCGGGCCTTTTTCATGGCGAGATTGACCATGCCGAAGCTGGCGGCGGCCAACACCGCGATGATCGCGATCACGACCAGAAGTTCGATCAGAGTGAAGCCGCGGTTACGGCGTGACGGGCGGGTTTTCATAAGATTGGTATGAATGAATTGGATAAACCGAGAGGCAAGCGGATTTCGAGGAAGCTGGCAACGCCCCATTCGCGGGCAGTCACATGGTATATACGCTAGCGGTTCTGACACGGAGGGCAAACTCTTTTTCCAAGTGCTTTGGGTTTGCCGGGTTCCAAACCGGCGGGCAGGATGCGGCATGGAAGAGGAAAGGATGCGGGCCGAGGTCCTGGAATGGATGCGCTCGCCGAAATATCGCCCGATGACAAAATCGGAGCTGGCCCGGAAACTGAAGATCCCGACCGAGGCGAAAGCCGCGCTGCGCGAAGTGCTCGCGGCCCTGGTGAAGGAAGGTCTGGTCGTCGAGGGGAAGAAAGCCAGCTACGAGCTCCCCGCCAAGAAAAGCGACCAGCTCACCGGCACCCTGCGCTATCACCCCAAGGGCAGCGCGTGGTTCTATCCGGACGCCACGTCCGAGGACAACATCGCGACCGGCATCGACATGCTGAAATACTCGCGGATCTTCGTGCGCCGCGAGGATGCGGGAACCTCGCTGGACGGCGATCGGGTGGCGATCACCTTCCGCCTTCCGGGGCCACGCCGCAATCCGAAACCGGGCGCCGAGTTCGGCGAGGACGACGCGAAGGGCAAGGTCGAGCGGGTGATCGAGCGCCGCTCGGGACGCCTCGTCGGCACCTTCCAGAAGAAGGGCAAATTTTCGTGGGTCGAATGCGCGGACACGTCGATCGACGGGCGCGTCGAATTGCATGGCGAAAGCACCGCGCAGCCGGGCCAACTGGTGGTGGTGGATCTCGAGCAATGGGAAAACCGCGCCGCCACCCCGCGGGGCCGGGTGCTGGAAGTCCTCGGCTGGCCGGGCGACCCCGGCGTGGACATCCTCGCGGTGATCCAGCGCAACGGCCTTCGTACCTCATTCCCGGAGGAGGTCATCGCCGAGGCGAAGGCCACGCCCGAAACGCCCGATGCGGCTGAGATCAAGCGCCGCCAGGACTGGCGGAAGAAGCTCGTCATCACCATCGACCCGGCGGATGCGAAGGATCACGACGATGCGATCTGGCTGGAGAAGATCCCCGGTGGTTGGTCGCTGGCGGTCCACATCGCCGATGTTTCGCACTACGTGAAACCGGGCACCGCGATGGACAAGGAAGCCACCGAGCGCGGCAACTCGACCTACCTCGTCGACCGGGTGCTGCCGATGCTGCCGCCCGAGCTGAGCAATGGCATCTGTTCGCTGAAGTACGGCGTGGACCGTTTGACCAAGTGCGCCCTCATCGAGGTTTCGACCGCCGGTGAGATCAAGAAGGCACACTTCGTGGACGCGGTGATCCACAGCCGGGCCAAGCTGTCCTATGAAGAGGCGCAGGAGATTCTCGATGGCAAGCCTGCACCGGAAGGTTCGGAGGAAGGCCTCGAAGAGTTGGTCCGCGAAGGCTGGAAGCTGGCTTCCGCGCTGCGCCGCCGCCGTTTTGCCAATGGGGCGCTCGACCTGGAGATGCCCGAGGTGCGGGTGAAGCTGGATGACCAGGGCCGGGCCTGCGGCATCCTGCCGGTGCAGCACACCGCCAGCCATCAGCTCGTAGAGGAGTGCATGCTCGCCGCAAACGAGGTGGTGGCGCGGACGCTCAAAGGCAACAACAAGCCGGCCATCTACCGAATTCACGAAGACCCGGATTTCTCCCGCCTGTTTGAGTTCGGCGAGACGGCAAAGCTGCACGGCTACAAGCCGGGCGATCTCTCGAACCGCTCGCACATCCAGAAACTGCTCGACGACGCGAAGGGTAGCGCCGAGGAGCACTCGATCAAACTCGGCCTGCTGAAGAGTCTGCGCCGCGCCGCCTATTCCCCCGATGCGATCGGCCACTACGGCCTCGCCAAGGCGGACTACTGCCACTTTACCAGCCCGATCCGGCGTTACGCCGATCTCATCGTCCACCGCGCCCTGCAATCGTTCCTCGATAACGCGCCAAAGAAGCGGGACAAGACCCCTTCGCAAAACGAGATGCGGGAAATATCCCGCCACATCTCCGACACCGAGCGTGCTTCCTCCGATGCGGAGAGCGAGACGAAGCAGCTCAAGATGATGGAGTTCCTCGGCCGTGTCGCCGACCTCCACGACCCGATCGTCTTCGACGGTCTCGTCACCGATGTCCGCCCGATGGGTCTTTTTGTGGAAATTCCCGACCTCGGCATCCGCGGTGCGATCAAGCGCGAAGATCTGCCGGAAGGCCGCTGGCGCTTCGAGGGTCACCGCATGGCGTGGGTCAATTGGGAGGGTCAGACCATTCAACTCGGCATGCGGCTGCCGATGGAAGTCATCTCGGTGGACAAGGTCCGGCGTTTCGTGGACTTCCGGGTCGCCGTCGAGACCAACAAGAAGACCGGCAAGACCGAGAAATTCAATTCGCCCCAGATGCCCCCCGGGAAAATGAAGGGGCGCCCGCCGTCAGGCAGACGCGAAGCTCCGAAAGACGAACGGCGGAAGCCGGACCAGCGATCCGGAAAAAAGGCAGGCAAGGAAGCCCAGCCCCGCAAATCCGGTCGCCGGCGGCGCTAGAATGGCCAGTTAGTCACGATGCAAGCCACCACGCTCGATCTCCTCAGCCGCTATTACGCCGCCTTCAATGCCAGCGACCGCGAGACCTTCTTTTCCCTGCTGGCGGACGATGTCGCCCATGACCTCAACCAGGGCGGAACGGAAACCGGGGTGGCCGCCTTCCGCGAGTTCATGCAGCGGATGGACCGCTGCTACCGGGAGCGGATTGAAGATCTGGTGCTCTTTTCCACTGAGAACGGCACCCGCGCGGCGGCTGAATTCACGGTCCATGGCACCTATCTGGCCACCGATGAGGGCCTGCCAGAGGCCACGGGCCAAGGCTACGTGCTCCCTGCCGGTGCGTTTTTTGAAATCACCGACGACCGGATCCGGCGGGTGACGATGTATTACAATCTGACCGAATGGCTGCGCCAGATCGGCGGTTGAGACTTTCTGCGTTTCTCACACCTAGATGTGGTATTTTGTGGGAAAACGCTTGCTTATGTGGCTTTTCCAATAAAGCCTCTTCCACCACTCGCAACTCCATGGCATCCAAAACATTTCTCCACGTCAACAACGTCTGGGACGACACGAAGGCCGCCAGCCTCGATCCGGTCGAACGCCTCGTCTATCGCTCGAACCTGCTGGGCAGCGACCAGCGCATCACCAACACCGGCGGCGGCAACACTTCCGCGAAGATCGTTGAAACCGATCCCCTCTCCGGAGAGTCCGTCGAAGTGCTGTGGGTGAAGGGATCCGGCGGTGACCTCCGGACCAGCAAGCGCGAGAATTTCTCCTCCCTCTATCAGACCAAACTGCTCGACCTGAAGAAGGTCTACGGCGCCCGTGCCGACAAGGGTCTCAAGTCCCCGGCCGAGGATGACATGGTCGGCATGTTCTCGCACACGACGTTCAACCTGAACCCGCGCGCGTCCTCGATCGATACGCCGCTGCACGGTTTCCTGTCCGCGAAGCAGGTGGACCACATGCACCCGAATGCGATCATCGCGATCGCCGCATCGGAAAATTGCGAAGCCCTGACTCAGGAGATTTTCGGAGGAAAGATGGCCTACGTGCGCTGGATGCGCCCCGGTTTCGAGCTCGGCCTGGCGATGGAGGAAATCGCCACCGCCCAGCCGGAGATGAAGGCCATCATGATGGGCCAGCACGGATTCATCTCATGGGATGACGATGACAAGGCCTGCTACCTCGCGACGCTTGAATTCATCGAAACAGCGGCCACCTACATCGAGGCCAAGTATCAGGCCAAGGGCGGCGATGCCACGGCCTTCGGCGGCCAGAAGTATCAGACGCTGCCAGCCGAGCAGCGGAACGCGACCTTCGCGGCGATCCTGCCGTGGTTGCGCGGCCAGGTTTCCGCGCAGAAGCGTTTCGTCGGCACGATTCAGGACGACGACAAGATTCTCCGCTTCGTGAACTCTGCCGATGCTCCGCGCCTCGCGGAACTGGGCACCTCGTGTCCGGACCATTTCCTGCGCACGAAGATCAAGCCACTCTACGTGGACTGGAATCCGCAGACGGAAGACGCCGCAGCGCTCAAGGCCAAGCTGAGCTCGGGCCTCGAGCAGTATCGCAAGGACTACGCGTCCTACTACGCCGCCTGCAAGCATGCCAATTCCCCGGCCATGCGTGATTCGAACCCGACCGTGGTGTTGATCCCCGGCCTCGGCATGATCGCCTGGGGCAAGGACAAGTCGGAGTCGCGCGTGACCGCCGAGTTTTACAACTGTGCTGTCGAAGTGATGCGCGGTGCCGAAGCCATCGACAAATACATCTCCCTTCCCCAGCAGGAGGCCTTCGACATCGAATACTGGCTGCTTGAAGAAGCGAAGCTCCAGCGCATGCCTGCTGAAAAGGAGCTGGCCCGCCAGATCCACATCGTGATCGGTGCCGGCAGTGGCATCGGCAAGGAAACGGCCCATCGCCTGGCTCGTGAAGGCGCGCACATCGTTTGCGTGGACTTGAACGCGGGTGCGGCGGAAGCCACCGCCAAGGAAATCACCGACAAGTATGGCATCGGCATCGGCGTGGCGGGCAGCGGCATTTCCGGTTGCGGCCCGGCCCTCGGCCTGGCGGCCAACATCACCGACCGCGCCAGCATCCGGGCCATGCTCGACCAGGTGGCTCTTGCCTACGGCGGCTTTGATGCGATCTGCGTCACGGCCGGGATCTTCGTGCCGAGCGACACCAGCGGCCACATCCCGGATGACAAGTGGGCGCTTACCTTCAATATCAACGTCACCGGTTCCTACTACGTGGCCGATGAAGCGTTCAAGACCTGGAAGGAACAGGGCCTGCGCGGCAATCTCGTTCTCACCACCTCGGCCAATGCCGCCGTGGCGAAGAAGGGCTCGCTCGCGTATGACACCTCCAAGGCCGCGGCGAACCACCTCGTGCGCGAACTGGCGATGGAACTCTCCCCTCTTGTCCGCGTGAATGGTGTGGCTCCGGCGACAGTGGTGCAGGGATCCGCGATGTTCCCCCGGGATCGCGTCATCGGCTCGCTGGCGAAGTATAACATCGCCTACACCGACGATGAGGAAACCGAGTCGCTGGTGACCAAGCTGGCGCAATTCTATGCGGACCGGACACTTACCAAGAGCCCGATCACCCCGGCCGACCAGGCGGAGGCTTACTTCCTGCTTGTCTCGAACCGCCTCAGCAAGACCACCGGCCAGGTGATCACCGTGGACGGCGGCCTGCACGAGGCCTTCCTGCGCTAAGCGCGGGGGCGATCAGTGCGATTTTCCTAGTCCCCGGTTGCCTTCTGGTGACCGGGGATTTTCCCGTCTGACTCATGAGCCGAACGGGACATACTTCGCCCACCTGCAGGAAACGCGATCACGTGATATCACCATGGCCGATTTTGTGTCAGTGTTCACTTGTCAGCGCGAGGCCCCCACCGGACGCCGACCTTCTCCCCCCGGAAGCACAACTCCCCCCGACTCTTTCAGATCGGCGGATGTCGGAATCCCCCCGTTCCGAGATCCGCCGATCTTATTTTCAAGGCTCACCCGGCTGCGAGAAGCAGGGCACCCCGGATCCCTGGTTCCTGCCCGAGCAGGGGTGGCACGACCAGTTCGGAAAAATTACCAGGTCCATAGTATCCGCCCGCGATATCGACCAGCAGGGCCGCGATCTTCGTGTGAAGGACGGATGACTGGGAAACGCCGCCGCCTACGATGACCTTCGTAGGGGACACGATCGCCAGCAGGGCGAGGATCCCATGGGCCAGATACCAGGCCTCCATGTCCCACGCCGGATGGTCGGCAGAAAGGTCAACGGCGGCCTGGCCCCATCGGGCGGCTATGGCAGGACCGCTCGCGAGACCCTCAAGGCAATTGCCGTGAAACGGACACAATCCGGCAAAGGTGTCACCGGGAGCCACCGGCACCTTGAAGTGGCCGAACTCGGGATGGGAGGCCCCGTGAACCAGTCGTCCCGCCACCAGAATCCCCGCGCCGATTCCGGTTCCGATGGTGATATAGGCAGCGTCCTTCGCCCCGACTGCCGCGCCGAGGGCGACTTCGCCCCAGAGGGCGACATTCACATCCGTATCCAGCCGGATGGGCACACCCGGGAAAGCCCGGCCCACGACTTCAGTAATCGAGAAGTCCCGCCAACCCGGCTTGGGGGTCGCGAGCAGCGATCCGTAGTCGGGCGCATCCGGATTCACGCGCACCGGCCCGAACGCGCCGATTCCGATGCCGGCTGGAACGCCGCGCTCCCGCAGCCAGGAAGTCGCCACCGTGAACGTTTCTCCTGGCGTGGTGGTTGGAAACCGATGCTCATCCAAAATCGTTCCATCGGAGGTTCCCCAGGCCACCACGGTTTTGGTGCCGCCAAGTTCGATACCGGCCACGGTCACAGGTTTAGGATCACTCATCTGGTGAATCCAGCGGACCAGACATCCTCGCCGCCGTCGAGGCTGGTTTTGTGCGATGCCAATGACCTCGCCATCCGACGCTCAGCGGCTGCAAGCCAATTGGAAGCCCGGCCTGGCCGGGAGACGGCTGGCAAACACCTGCCCTTCCCGGTCGGTGATCACCTGATCGATCTCTTCTGGCCGTGCGAAAAAGAAGTCCGCCTGCTTGCCGAGCTTGGTGTGATCGATCAGCGCGCAGTTCCACTCCGAATGCTCGATCATCACCCGCTTCAGCCGCGATTGCTCCGGGTTCGGCTCACTCACGCCACGCACCGGATCGAGGCCTGCACCGGAATAGAAGAACCGGTCGATCCGCAACGCCCGCAACGCAAGCTCGGTGAGCTGACCGGAATACCGGCGGCCGCGGGCCTCGTAGGTCCCGCCAAGCTGCACGAGTTCGATCGCGTCCTGTCCTGCCAGGCGTTCCACCACGGGCAGCGAGTAGCTGACGATACGCAGGGGCAGACCCAGCGGCAGATTCGAGGCGAGTTCCAGCGCCGTGGAGCTTGCATCCAAGAGAATCGTTTCACCTGCCATCAGAAAGCGCGTGGCCTCCCTGGCAATGGCGATTTTCTCATCCAACTGACGGGCCTGACGTTCGGAATAGGGCAGTTCGGCCAGCGGAGCCGAGGTATCCATGGCCCCACCGTGGGTGCGACGCAGATGACCCAACCGTGCCAGGAGATCCAAATCACGCCGGATGGTTTCCTCTGCCACCTCGAATTCCTTGGCTAGATCGATGGTCCTGACGGTTCCATCCCGGCGGGCAAGTTTCAGGATCCGGCTCTGGCGTTCGGCGGGCAACATGGTTCGCCGGTCACTTTCCCCAGCTCACACCGCCCGGTCAAACCTGAACGACCGGAGTCCATCACTTCGAGGCCGCCACCTGCAGCTCGCGCAGGGCGTCATTCTTCACCGGGCCTTCGGGAAACTCATCCACCCATTCGCGGGCGGCAACCGGATCCGTCTGCGCCCAGCGCTGCAGCACCGCCACGATCGACCGGTTCTGCACCACGCCGGGGCGGATTTCATCCACTGCCAAGGTCCCTGCCTGAGCAGGGGCCGTCTCTCCCATCGCGGTGACCCACCCGCCAATCGCCTCATCTCGCTCCTCGGGATCCTGCCGGGACTTGGCCCAGTCCAGTGCGGTCGCCGCATCGTGCTGCGACCATTCGGCCACCAGGTGGGCGGCCAATTTGCTGCGACTGTCTCCCACCGACAAGGCATCGGCCGCTTCGAGCGCGGATGACAGATTGCTGCCGGTGCAACTCCAGGCGATCTCGGAAAGTGCGGCTTCCCTGGCCGCCGGATCCTTGAGGCCCTTCGCCCACACCAATCCCGCTGTCGGATCATCTTCGCTGTAGCGGTTGGCCACGGCCGACAATTTCGTCCGCTGATCGACGCTGAGCGGCGGGTCCCCGGCGGCGGGTCGGCCGGAGCCGCCCACGGCTGTGCGTGAGTGGCCTGCCGGGTTGACGTCATTCTTGTCCTTGTCCCGGTCACAGGAAGGCAGAACGACCAGCAAAAGCAGCGCGATGGAGCGGACCCGATGCATTCCCGCATCCAAGCGCAACTGCGCGGCGAGAGCCAGCAGGGAGTTTCGAATCGTCATCGATTCGGTGGAATGAACGGACTACCCGCGCGGATTGAAGGTCGAGGCGGCGGCGAGCGCCTTCCAGTGCTTCTCTTCCTCCGCGCTCAGAGTGCCTGGCATGACGATCCGGGTGACCGCGAAAAGATTGCCAAACCCGCCGGCCGAACCCTTGGGAAGGCCCTTGCCCACGAGACGGAATTCGGTGCCCGACTCGCTGGCGGGCGGAACCTTGATCCGGACACTGCCGTGGGGGGTATTGACCGCCACGGTGGCGCCGAGCACCGCCTCCCAGGGGGCGAGACGCAGATCGTAGTAGAGATCGTGCCCGTCCACACGGAAATCGGGATGTCGCTCGACGTGGACGTGCAGGAACAGATCGCCGGGGCCGCCGCCACCGGCTCCCTCCTGGCCGAGTCCGGCACAGCGGATGAGCTGGCCTTCGGTAACGCCCTTGGGAATACGGATGCGGACGGTCTTCTTTTCGGCACCGCGTTTGGCCTGCATCACCAGGGAGCGCTCGGAGCCGGTCATGACCTCGTCCAGAGTCACCAGGATTTCGGATTCAATGTCCCGGCCACGGCGCTGGACCGACGAGCCGGCACCCGGCCTGGCCTGGCCAAAGCCGCCACGCGTGGCGCGGCCGCTGAAGTAGTTTTCAAAAAAGTCGCTGAAGCCAGTGCCTTCGAAATGGAAGGCGTCTCCAAAGTCTTCGCCACTGCCGAAGCCGCTGTACGCGCCGGGAGGCGGGCCGCCCTGGTTGTTCCAATTGGCCCCGAGAGTGTCGTATTTCTTGCGCTTCTCGGCATCTCCGAGGACTTCGTAGGCCTCGTTGATCTCCTTGAATTTCTCCTGGGCGGTCGCCTTATCTTCGGCAACGTCGGGGTGATACTTCCGGGCCAGCTTGCGGAAGGCCTTGCGCACCTCGTCCTGCGTGGCCTCTCGGGAGAGGCCCAGGATTTCGTAGTAGTCTCTGAATTTCACAGGCAAATCGGCGGCGATTTGCCGCGGATCCATCCTTCGCCCAACAGGCACGATTTGCAACCCCGGGGAGCGGATTCCGCGTCACCGCAGTCTGTTAGTTCCGCGAGGCCCTGAGGCGCAGGAAGTAGCGGGACGCCGTGGCCATGGAATCCGGCACGGCGACGTTAACGGTGCTGCGGCCACCCGCCGAGGGACCGGGGGTCAGGTGGGGATCTCCATCCGCGAGCCAGGTCCACGCACCGGTGCCAGTCTTGCGGGCCAGCGGAGTCCAGGACCCGCCGAGGGCATCAATGCCTTCCACCGTATAGATGATGTCCGCCGGAGCCGGGTCGGGCAGATCAAGATGAAGGGCCATGGGCGTGGTCGCCGGAGCGAGGGCGGGCATCTTTGTCACGCCATCGAGAGGCTCGGTGCCGAGGGCGTATTCCAGCAGGTTCGGAACGCCGTCGTGGTCCGGATCGGCATTGTCGCCACTGACGGCCGGATCGCCCGCCTGGGCACCGAACTTGGCGGTGCGCCAGTTGTCCATGGATATTCCGGCTGGCTGATCGGTAATGATCACGGTGCCGGAGCTCGCGGCGGCAATGGCGTAAGCGGCATCCGGGGCCAAGGTGAGGATGACGGTTTCATCTCCCTCCACGAGCGAATCAGCCAGGGGAGTCACGATCACATCAGCCGAGGCGGCACCGGCCGGAATCGTGACCGAGGTGCCAATAGTGGTGTAATCCACGCCGTTGGTGGCGGTTCCAGTGATGGTGACATTCGCGACGAGGGCCGCAGTTGTCGAACCACTGCGGGCAATGGTGAACTTACCCGGGACCAGGCCCACTTCACTTGCGTTCGGAGTGGGAACCGACACGGTCAGGACCGGTTGGTCGGCGATGGTGACGGTGCCAGTGGAAGTCGCGCCGATCGCATAGGCCGGATCCGCCGCGAGGGTGATGATGACGGTTTCATCCCCTTCGACCAGATTGTCCCCAACCGGAGTGATAGCGATGTCCGCAGAAGCGGCACCGGCCGGAATGACGACCGAGCTACCAACGGCCGCGTAGTCCACACCGCCGGTCGCGGTGCCGCCGGTGGTGAAATTCACCGTGAGCGGATCGGTGGTCGGGCCGGTGCGGGTGACCGTGAACTTGCCTGCGACCAAGCCGGTTTCATGGGCGTCCGGCATTGGTGTCGAGACGGTGACGACCGGTTGATCCGAAATGGTCACCGTTCCAGTGGTCGAAGCACCGAGCGCATAGGCGGTGGCCGGATCCACGGTCAGCACGACGGTTTCATCGCCTTCCGCAACGGCGTCTGCGAATGGGCTGATGGTGACGTCGGCTGAGGCAGCACCTGATGGAATGACGACGGAAGAACCGATGGCGGCATAATCACTACCAGGAGTCGCGCTGCCGGTGACGGTAAAGTTAACCGTGAGGGAACCCGTGAGTGGTCCGGTGCGGGTGAGCGTAAATTTACCTGGAACGAGGCCGGTCTCATGGGAGTTCGCGACCGGGACGCTGAGGGTGACCACGGGCTGGTCGAGAATAGTTACCGTGGCAGAGGAGGAGCCACCGATTGCGTAAGCGGGCGCGGTGGAAAGCGTGGCGATGACCGTCTCGGAGCCTTCATCGAGGCTATCCGCCAGCGGTGTAACCATCACGTCGGCGGACGACGATCCGACGGGAATGGTTACCGTGGAGGCAATGGTGGCATAGTCGGTGCCATTCGTGGCGGTGCCGGAGAGGGAGAGATTCACCGACAGCGCGGCCGTGTTGGGACCGCTGCGGCTGATGGTGAACTTGCCCGGCACCAAGCCGGTTTCAGACGCAGTGGAGACCGTGGCAACGAGAGTCACCACCGGCTGATCAGCGATCGTGACCGTTGCCGCAGAAGGCGAGCCTGTCGCGTAAGCCGGGTTGGAAGAAATGGTGGCGATGACCGTTTCACTTCCCTCCACAAGGTTGTCTGCCAAGGGAGTGACGATGACATCCACGGACGCGGAGCCTGATGGGATGGTGACGGTGGGGGCGATCGTGGCGTAGTCGGTGCCATTGGTGGCGGTGCCGGAAAGAGCGAGGGTGACCGTCAGCGGAGCCGTCGTGGTTCCCGTGCGGGTAACGGTGAACTTTCCGGGAACAAGACCGGTTTCATCCGCATTGGGAACGGAGGCCGCGATCGTGACGACGGGCTGGTCAAGAATCGTGACGGTGGCCGCGGATGGCGTGCCGACCGCGTAGGCGGAGTCGCTCGTGATGGTGGCAATGACCGTTTCCGATCCTTCGGAGAGTGTATCCGCGAGCGGAGTCACGGCGATGTCCGCAGAGGATGATCCAATCGGAATGGTCACCGTGGTGCCGATGGTGCTGTAGTCGGTTCCATTGGTGGCGGTGCCGGACAGGGTCAGCTTCACCGCCAGGGCGGCTGTGGTCGCGCCACTGCGGGTAACGGTGAATTTTCCAGCAACGAGCCCGGTTTCGTTCGCCGTCGGGATGGCTGCTGAAACGGTCACCACCGGCTGATCGGCGATGGTGACGGTGCCGGTGGAGGGAGATCCAATGGTGTAGGCCGCATCTGCCGTGATGGTGGCGATGGCTGTCTCCGAGCCCTCCACCAGGGAATCGGCGAGAGGCGTCACCGTGACATCCGCCGAAGCAGCTCCGATGGGAATGGTCACCGTGGAGCCGATGGCGGCGTAGTCGGTGCCGTTGCTGGCGGTGCCGGTCATGGCCAGCTTCACGACCAGCGCGGCGGTGGTCGGACCGCTGCGGCTGACGGTGAATTTCCCGGCAACGAGGCCGGTTTCGTTTGCGGTCGGAATGGGAGTCGCGAGCGTGACAACGGGCTGGTCGGCGATGGTGACGGTGCCGGTGACCGGCGAACCGAGCGCGTATGCGGCATCGCTGGTCACGGTGAGGGTGACGGTTTCATCTCCTTCGACCGTCGCATCCGCCAGTGGGGTGACGGCTATATCCGCCGAGGCCGAGCCGCTGGGAATGGTGACGGTGGAGGCGATCGTGGCGTAGTCAGAACCGGGAGTCGCGGTGCCGCCGACGGACAGTTTGACCACGAGAGCGGCTGTGGTGGAACCGCTGCGAGTGACTGTGAACTTTCCAGGGACCAGCCCGGTTTCATTGGCCGCTGCGACCGGCGTGGAAAGGCTCACGACAGGCGCATCGGCGATGGTGACCGTGGCTGCCGAAGGCGCACCGACCACATAGGACGGATCCGCCGATACGGTCAGGATCGTCGTTTCATCCCCTTCCACGAGATTGTCCGCGATCGGAGTGACGGTCACTGTGGCGCTGGCGGAACCTGCGGGAATGACGACGGAGTTGGAGATCGACGAATAATCGGTCCCATTGGTGGCGGTTCCTCCGATGGTGTAGGCCACTGTCAACGCACTGGCGGTGCTGCCCGTGCGGGTGAAGGTGAACGTTCCGGAATCGAGGCCGGTCTCGGCCGCTGCGGCATCCGTGGCGGCCACAGTGACGGTCGGCTGTGAGGTGACGGTGACGTCATCAAAGGTTTGTTCCCAGCCATCGTTGGCAATGAGGCGCAGCACGTAGGTGCCGGTGGTGGAGAAGGTAGCGGTTGTAGAGGCGGCGGTGGGAATACCGAACGTGGTTGTGCCCGGACCGGAAACCTGGCTCCAGGCCAAGGTCGGCGTGGCCAGTGGCTGGGCATCATCGGTGACGGTGGCCGCGAGGTTCGCGGAGGAGGCGACGATCTGATCCGTTCCCGCGTTGACATTGGCCCCCTTGTTCAAGGCGGGTGTGACACTGAAGTTATCGTAGCTCATGGTGACCGAGCCCCCGCTGTTGCGCCCGGCGGCAGTGAGGCCTACATAGACGCTGGACGACATGGCATTGGTCGAACCCGTGCCCCATTCCACCCAGGTCGTGCCATCGGTGGACCGGTAGAAGTGGAAAACATTTCCCACCCGGGTGATGCGCATCCAGGGGCCGGGAGGGGTGCTGGTATTGGTCCCGGAGACGGAGCCGTTTTGCGTGGTCCGGATGTTGAAGTAACCTTCTCCGCCCTTCGCATTGTAGATCGCCATCAGCGGTGCGCCGACGGTGAGCGATTCACGGACTTCCAGTCCGCTCCATGAATAGTACTGCCCGCCCGTGAATCCAGCAAGGCGCGCGGTCACGGTGAAATCGCCACTGACCGGTTCGGACAGGTAGCGGCAGTCGTCGTTTTCGTTGTTGCCGGTACTGGTGACGGTGTAGGTGCCCGCGCTGCCGGTGTTGCTGCCGGCGACAGTTGGATTGCCAATGTCCTTGCCGAGCATGATCTCGGTGCCGCCGACATTGACGGTGACGCTCGCCACGGTGGACTGATTGCCATCATAGGCGGTGATCTTCAGGACATAGACCCCGCTCGAGGAAAAGGTGGCAGTGGTGGTGAGTGCGTTGACGCTGCCAAAGGTGACGGTGCCCGGGCCGCTGGTCTTGCTCCAGGTGGTGACGAGTGGCGAAGGGGTGCCATCGTCGCTGGCCACGGCGGTGAGAACAAGGCCGGTGCCGGGATCGAGGATGACGGCAGGGACGGACGGACTGGTGATCTGGACGAAGGGCGCGAAGTCGTTATCCGAAATCGTGATCGAGGCGAAGTATGCCGCTCCGAGATTGTAGGACGAACTGGTGGAGAGGGTGACGAGTGCGTATTCATCGCCTTCGCTGATGACATCATCGATCGGGGTCAGAGTGATCGTCTTGCTGGAGGCATTGATCGGAATCGTGACCGAAGTGCCGATCGAGGTGTAGTCCGTGCCGCTGGTGGCACTGCCGGACACCGTGAAATTGACGGTCAGTGCCGCAGCGAGGCTGCCGGTGCGGCTGACGGTGAAAACCCCGGGAGTTGGTCCGGTTTCGGAGGCCGTGGGCGTGGTGGCGACGATCGAGACGGTGGGCTTGTCATCGTCGTTGATCGTGACCGTGGCGGCCGAAGGCGAACCGAGGGTGTAGGCGCTGTTCGACGCCAGGGTGACGATCACGGTCTCGGCGGACTCGGAGGCGGTGTCATCGATCGTGGACACCGTGAGCGTGGCACCGGATGAGCCAGCGGGAATGACGACGGAGGTGCCTAGCGCCGTGTAGTCAGTGCCGCTGGTGGCGGTGCCGGAGACCGTGAAGTTCACCGTGAGGGCACTGGCGGTGGCGCCGGTGCGGGAAATCGTGAACGTTCCCGTATCGGTAGACGTGGGCCCCTCCGTGGCGATGGCATCCGTGGCCACGATGGTGACGGTGGGAGTGTCATCGTTAACGATGGTGTAGGTGAAGCTGCTGGCCGCGCCAAGGGTGCAGCCGGAAGGCCCGCTGAGGCCGATGACAATGGTCTTGTTGGCCTCGGCGATGGCGTTGTCGATGATGGTGCAGGGCAGGAGTTTCGCCGTTTCTCCCGCGGCGAATGTAAGGGTGCCGCTGGCAAGGTTGTAGTCCGTTCCGGACACGGCGGTGCCGCCGGTGACGGCGTAGTTGACGGTTACCGGTGCCGTGGCGGTGCTACTAAGGGTCACGTAAATACTGGCAGTGGCGACGGCCTCCGGCGCGGAGGCAGAGGCGGCGGCAAAGCCCACAACCGGCTGAGATGGCGGCGCGTCGTTGTCAGAAATTCCCAGAATATATTGTGAGATCGTGCCCAGAGCCGCGTTGCCCGGATTCGCGAGCGCGACCACCAATTCCTCGGTATTTTCGACTACCGCATCGTCCGTGATTGAAACCGGAATGTTAAGCGTCGTGGTTCCTGGAGGAAAGGTCAGCGTCCCTCGTGGAAGAGTGAAATCCACCCCACTGCCAGCAGCGTTTGTGACAGCACCGGAACGCCAAATAAAGGTCGTGCCGCTTGATTTCATCAACGCGCAGGTGGCTTGGCGGGCATAGTCCGTAAGGCTTTCACGAATCATGACGCCTGCCTTGGTGGTGGACACCGTGCCGCCACTGATTGCGGTTACCCGGGCCGTGATCGTGCAATCTCCGCTGACTGGCTGGGACAGCAGATAGCAGGAGTCCGAGCTGCCGGAAATATCGTTGGTCTGCGCGGTCAGCGAGTACGTGCCCGAAGCCAGCGACCACGTTCCCGGATTCGGCGTGAATCCGATATCGGATCCTGAAAACGCACCGCTGCCCGAAGTTACGGTGACGTTGTCAAACAATGCCGTCACCTGCGAGGCCGAACTATTATTGGCACCGAGACAAAGCCCCACGAAGGCGGAGGTCCCCATGCCAACCGTCTGAGTGGTGCCCTGCTGAGTCCAGGTCGTACCATCGGCCGAACGGTAAGCCGACACATTGATCCCCGTGCGGACCATTCGCACCCAATAAGGTGCCGAGAAGCCGGAGCTGGTACTGGCCGAAGCGGTAAGAGATCCGCTTCCCACGAGGTAATCAACCGTAACGGGCGTAGCCGACGCGGCCGACAGGGTGACGGGAATATTGAATGTCCCGACACTCTCCGTGGTAGTCCCGGCTGCTGTGACAAAACCTACCTTGGTCGTCGAGGTCTGGCTATCCGTCAGATACAGAATCGCAGGGAGCGGCGAACGGGAATAGGCTCCGGGAGCGACCGACATGATGATGGTTTCCGTGCCCTCGGCGGCAGCATCGCTGAGGGAAGTGACAACCACAGAGACGCCGAGGGCGTTCGCAGGAATCACAGCAGTGCCGCTGAGCGCGGCGTAGTCGGTGCCGTTGGTGGCCGTGCCACTCATGGTGTAATTCACGGTCAGGTCCGTGGTTCCCGCCACAGTGCGGGAAATGTAGAAGGAACTGGCGGTGCCGGCTTCCGTTGGGACGGTGCTGGAGGCATCGACGAAAACCGTCGGCTGGTCATCGTCATACAACCAGATGGTCGCCTGGCTGCTGGCGGGCCAGGTGATATACGAAGAGGAAGGAGTGAGCGTGACGGTGATGCTTTCCAGGTCCTCAAGCGCCGTATCCTGGATTGGCGCCACCGGAATGCTGATGATCCGGTTGCCACTGCCGGCCGGGATGGTGACCGAGCCGCTGAGGGCGGTATAGTCCACGCCCGGCGTGGCGGTCCCGCTGACGGTGTAATTCACCACCACGGAGGAGGTCATCACCCCACTGACGGCGAAGTTGAACGCCGTGGTGGAACCGGAGCTCTCGTTGAGCGACGAGGTGGCACCGGCAACGGAGATGAACGGAAGATTCGCCGGGTTACTCTTGATGGTAAGGGTGCTGGTGTTGATGTCTCCCAGCTTGTAGTTGGTGCCGAGGGAACCAAGCAGGAGGGTCACGGTCTGGTCGTCTTCGGTCTGGCCATCATCAAGCGGCACGATGGTCACGGCGGCGCTGGTGGACCCGGCGGGGATGATGACGGTGCCCGGCAGAATGGCGTAATCGACTCCCTGCAGGGCGGAGCCGGCGAGGCTGTAGAAAACGGTGAGGGCCTGCGAGGTGTCTCCGGTGCGCGTGATTAGGAAGGTTCCGTAATCCGGTGGCGACGCGCCCTCGGTGGCGATGGGATCGGAAGCGACGACGGTGATCACCTGCTGGTCGTCATCAACGATGGTGGCCGTGGCGGCGGTCTGGGTGGTGTCGAGGATGTAGGTGGCCGTTGGCGTAACCGGAACAACGGTAATGATCACAGTTTGGTTCGACTGGGAAACGCTGTCATTGATGGTGTTGACCGGCACGACCACAGAAGATTGGCCAGCGGGAATGACGACGGAGGTGCCAAGCGAGGTATAGCGGGCGCCAGCGGTGGCCGTGCCGGTGACGGTGTAGTTCACCGTGAGGGCCGCCGTAGTGGCTCCGGTGCGACTGACGGTGAATTGTGCCGGGACTCCGGAGTTTTCGATGGTCACGGGTTCATTGGCGATGATGCCGACCTTGGGCAATCCGCCGTCATCGCTGTCCTGAATGGTGACGACGGCCTCGACCGGGCCACTGACGACGTAGGAGGCGCTGCTTGAAAGGAGGAGGCGGACGGTTTCGGGCCCTTCCTTCGCGGTGTCACTCTTGGGAACGACATTGACCACCACGGAGGAGGATCCCGCGGGTATGACGGCCGACGTTCCGATGGAGGTGTAATCGGTGCCGCTGGTGGCGGTGCCGGTGACGGTGTAGTTCACCGTGAGGGCGGCAGCGGTCGAACCGGTGCGGGTGATGGTGAACTTGCCGGGCGTGCCAGAGACATCCTCAACACAACTGGAAACGGTGGCCACCACGGAAACGAGGGTGCCGGCCGCAGTGGTGAAGTTCGCGTTGGCAATGTTCGGGCCGACATTGACGATCGGCGAAGGCAGGCTGGTGGTGAAGGTGTAGCCGTTCAGAGCCGGGGACGGGGTGTAGCTGCCGGCCGCGAGTCCGGTGATCGTGTAATAGCCGTCGGAATCCGTGATCGTTTCCTTGCCGGTGCAGAAGACGGGAATGTTAGGCATGCCTGTGCCACCGTTGGTGACGCGGCCGCCGATGGAAAAGGTGGTGACGGCCCCGACATTGATCACCGCGTAACGAACAGCGGTCTTGCCCTTCATGTCCGAAACGGTGCAACCCACCCAGTACTGGCCGGCGGTGGAGAAGGTGCGGGAAATCGAAGGAGTGTTGCCGAGGACGGTCTTGTCGCCATTACCATAGCTCCAGTAGTAGGCGAGGGCGTCGCCGTCCGGATCGCTGGCGACGGCATTGAAGGTGACCGTGGCTCCGACGGGCACGTTGGTGGCGCTGCTGTTGAGTGTCAGGGTGGGTGCCTGGTTGGTGGGGAATTGCCCGAGATTCACCACGACATCGACAGACTTCTGGGTGCCCGAATTCACGGCAATGGGGGTGATGTGGATGCCTGAATCGAAGTCGGAAAAGGTCCGGCCGAGCACGATATTGCCATCCTGCTTGCCATTGATCGAACCCGGGGTGGTGTCGATGAGTTCGCAGTTGGCGGCGCTGCCGCTGGCGCTCTTCCATTCAAGCTGGACTCCCTTGGCGAGCCAGGGTTCCGCGGAGTCCGCGTCGTGGAGTTGCCGGACCTCGGCGTAGTAGGTGTAGGTGGGGTTCTTGACGACTTTCAGGCCATAGCGGCGGGTGGGATCGAGGATATTGGCGTCATGGGCGGTGATCCGGTAGGTACCGCTTTCGGCGACCGTGGTCATGTTGTCGGATGTCAGCCACCCGATCTGCTCCTTGGCCGCGATGTTGTACTGACCGGCCGTGATGTCACCGCCGCCCATGATGTCGTAGATGTCGCCGTATTCCTGGTTGGCTCCATTGCCAACGGCGCTGAGGCCGCCTGTGTCCCAGTAGTTGGCATGAGCGAGCCCGAAGGTGTGGCCCATTTCATGTGCGACCACCTCTCGCCAAGTAGAACTGTAAATCCAGACACTGGTGCCACCGACCGAACCCCAGCCGCCGGCCCCACGGGAAATCCCGTAGGCGTAGGACTGAAGGACGATGATGACGCCGTAGTTGGCCGGATCGTAGCCCATCGCCTTCGCTGCCGCGCGGGCGTCGTTGTGCGTCAGTCCCAGACAGTCGATCGTACCACCGTTGGCAGAATCGTTCGCCTGGTACCACTTGCCATCATGCGGCATCATCACCAGTGGCGTCACCGTGGTGGCGATCGAGAGTTTTCCGAAGGAGGACTTGTTGTAGTAGTCACTCACGTCCTTCATCGTGTTGTAGGCGTTCGCCTCCGTGGTGGGGGCGACGTTTTCATCCGGGAAAGTCACGGGGATGTAGAGCGCCTTTAGAACGCCGTAGGCCTTGTTGGAGCCGACGTAGCTCTGCGTCGGATTGTAAGGCTGGCCACCACCGCCCGCTCCTTCGCCCATGACCTCCTGGCTTTCCAACTGGTCCTCGTAAACCGTCACGTGACTGCCGTTGCAAAGGTAAACGATCGTCCCCTGTGCCTCCACAACGGGCTCATCGGAGGTCACCGGGGCGGACGCCTGATCCGGCGGGATGGCGGTGGAATTTCCCGAGATCGGGCAGATGAAGGTGCGGTTGAGCGAGGGATCGGGCCGCTCGCCGACTTCCAGCGGACGAACCGCGTTGGGATCGAGGGCAAGCTGGGCGATTCCCTTGTCCGGCGTGATGGCAACGCCATTGACCGAGCGGTTGTTCTTGAGGGCCAACTGATCCTTCTCACGACCGGAGGTGTGCGCCTCATAGGTGGGGCCGTCCTTCAGTTCCAAATAGTGAATGGACTCCACCGCCGGCTGCCCAGCCAGTGGGGTGCCTGCGTAGGTGCGGAGCTGACCGACCCCGCGCACCCGCTCTTCCAGTTGGGCCACGACTTTTGGCGGCAGATCCTGGCGGACGACCATCGGCACGGCTTCCTTGAGCGCCCGGGCTGAATCGGTCTTAATCAGCTTCAGGAATTCGGGCCGGCGGGCCTTGGCGAGGGCCACCCCTTCGGTGACAAGGCTCTCTTTTTCAGCAGTGTCACG
>Ga0265327_10001928_pt1 | contig 23964 bp, 20 predicted proteins | sample 41621metaG_FD_202089 | JGI IMG/M metagenome (GOLD analysis project Ga0265327, IMG submission 202089) | Rhizosphere microbial communities from Carex aquatilis grown in University of Washington, Seatle, WA, United States - 4-16-21 metaG | ecosystem: Host-associated > Plants > Roots > Rhizosphere...
AATTTACGCACAAGCTACGAGCTAACCTATGGTAGATATCCCAGAATCTAAAGAGAGCTTGGCAGAGAGCTTACAGCAGGTGATTACACTGCTGAATAAGCATAAGCTTGTCGAAGATTTGGTGCATAAGCAGGATATGCCTAAACACCATCTAGTTGAAACACTGGTACATAAACAGAACCTCGCAGAACTCCAAAAAAAGCTGGACACACTCCATCCGGCTGACGTTGCATATATCCTTGAAGCGCTGCCACTAGAACAGCGTCTTGACGTATGGGAGCTAGTCAAAGCCGAACGCGATGGTGAGATTCTGCTCGAAGTATCAGACGCTGTTCGACAAACGCTTATTGCGGACATGGATAGCGATGAGTTGCTGGCAGCTGCCGAGCAACTTGATACCGACGAAATCGCTGACCTTGCACCAGATCTTCCTAAAGATGTGCTTCAAGATCTTCTGGAAAGTCTGGATATCCAGAATCGTGAACGCCTGCAATCTGCGCTGGCATATCCTGAAGATGCCGTAGGTGCTCTTATGGACTTTGATATTGTCACCATCCGTGAAGATATTACGCTTGAAGTGGCTCTCCGCTATTTGCGCCGTATAAGTTCACTCCCTGACCACACAGATAAGCTATTCGTGGTTGACCGTCATGATATTTTACGAGGAGTACTTCCCCTTAAGCGTCTTGTCGTTAGTGATCTTGATTCCGGTGTTTCCAGTGTCATGGCGGATGATCCTGTCGTATTTCATCCAGAAGATCTTGCAGATGATGCTGCCAAGGCTTTTGAACGCTATGATCTGGTAACGGCACCAGTTGTTGATGAAAATAACAAACTTGTAGGCAGACTGACGGTTGATACCGTCATGGACTATATACGGGAAGAAGCGGAAAGCGATATGCTATCTCTCGCCGGTTTGCGCGAAGAAGAAGATTTATTCTCTTCCGTATGGAAGTCAGTTCAAAACCGCTGGACTTGGCTGGCGGTCAATTTAGTCACGGCGATTATTGCATCTCGTGTGATTGGTCTGTTTGAAGGCTCTATTGAAAAGGTCGTCGCGCTGGCGGCACTGATGCCGATCGTTGCTGGTATTGGGGGCAATTCAGGCAATCAGACAATTACCATGATAGTTCGAGGCCTAGCATTAGGCCAGATTGCAGCCCACAACATGAGGTCATTATTGCTTAAAGAACTGGGCGTGAGCTTGCTCAATGGCTTAATCTGGGGTTGTGTGCTGGGGCTAATTGCCTATGGTCTTTATCATAATGCCGCTTTAGGCCTAGTAATGATGTCTGCCATGACATTGAATCTACTGCTTGCCGCTGTAATGGGTGTAGTCATCCCTCTGGTCATGACAAAGGCCGGTCGCGATCCTGCAGTGGGTTCTAGTGTATTAATTACTGCCGTGACAGATAGTGGTGGCTTTTTTATATTCTTAGGTTTGGCGACAATATTTCTATTATGAATGGCGAAATGCAACTGGTCTGGCAGGAAATCATTGCAGACTTCATGACAGCTGCCTTTGTCTGGCAAGCTTCTGTCATTGTAATTAGCCTCATGTTGGCATGGTCTATCAATGGACTGTTGCGAGCATACGTGATGAAGCATGCGCCTGCTGATTGGAAGGTCGGCATCGGTGGCATCAACCGTGTACTTTTCCCACTCAGTTCTTTGATTTTTGTGTTTATTGGGCAATTTGTTATTCATCATTGGCAACATACCAGTATGCTCAAACTGGCAACAACATTGTTATTGGCTATGGCAGCCATCAGACTCCTAGTTTATGCCATCCGTTATACATTCGTCCCAAGTGGCTGGGTGCAAAAAACTGAAAGTGCAATTGCGACGTCGATCTGGGTGGTGCTTGCTTTACATCTGAGCGGTTTTCTTCCTGAGCTAGTTTCAGCGCTCGATGACATTAGTTTCTCGGTTGGCAAAAACAAAATTACGTTGCTGATTGCAATTCAGGCAATCATCACCATGTTATTAACAATCGTTACTGCGCTTTGGGTAAGTCGATTGATAGAAAACCGCATCATGCGCAGTGATCATATCAACATGAACATGCGCGTTGTTCTGGGTAAAGTTGTTCGCATATTTTTGACATTGATTGCGATACTTATCGCTTTTTCTGCTATCGGTCTTGATATCACGTTGTTATCAGTATTTGGCGGAGCCCTTGGTGTTGGTCTGGGCTTCGGACTGCAGAAGATTGCGAGTAACTTTGTCAGTGGTTTTATTATTCTGCTCGATGATTCTATGCATCTAGGTGATCTGGTAACAATAGACAATCATTTTGGCGTTGTAAGTGATCTAAGAGCGCGCTACCTCGTACTGCGCAAATTGGATGGAACAGAAGTTGTTATCCCTAATGAAAACCTGATTACTAACCCAGTCATCAATCATTCGCTAAGTGATCACAAATGCATGGTTAAAATGCCTATTCAGGTCAGCTATGAAAGTCCGCTTGAACTAGCCATGCAACTGGTTAAAGAGTCAGCAATTAAACAGGCGCGTGTTTTAACAGAGCCTGCACCTGATGTTTTGCTGAAAGGATTCGGTGAGAGCGGTATAGACCTTAGCCTGAATTTCTGGATACCAGATCCAGAAGAGGGATCGGGGGGGCTTCAATCAAAAATTCTTCTTGATATATGGAACTCATTCCAGAAGAATGGGATTTCGATTCCTTACCCGCAACGCGAGATTAGGATTATCGGTAACTCTAACAATCAAACAAAACCAATATGAGTGCTTTAATCAATGATTGCATATTTTTAAAAGTGCTTAATATAACAATGTGTTGTAGCTGGGGAGAATGTTAATGAATTTATGGTTAATTGATTTGCCGTGGTGGGGCTATATTTTAGTCACGCTTGGCCTGACACACGTCACGATAGCATCAGTGACGATATTCCTGCATCGAGCACAGGCGCATCGAGCTTTAGATTTACACTCAGTGCCAAGCCACTTTTTCAGATTCTGGTTATGGATGACAACGGGGATTATTACCAAAGAATGGGCAGCTATTCACCGTAAACATCATGCGCGATGCGAAACACCCGAAGATCCACATAGCCCGCAGATTCTTGGGTTGTCCAAAGTGTTACGTGAAGGCGCAGAGCTATATCAGGCAGAAGCCAAGAACTCGGAAACGTTGGAAAAGTTCGGTAGCGGTACACCAGATGACTGGCTTGAACGTAATATCTACAGGCACAACAACTATGGTGTCGGCTTGATGCTTGTCATCAACATTCTATTATTCGGGCCAATTGGTTTAACTATCTGGGCAATCCAAATGATATGGATACCGGTAAACGCCGCAGGCATTATCAATGGTGTTGGACATTACTGGGGTTATCGTAATTTCGCGGCTGATGATGCAAGTACCAATATCGTGCCATGGGGCATATTCATCGGCGGTGAAGAGTTGCATAACAATCACCATGCCTATGCCAGCTCAGCCAAGCTATCTAGCCGCTGGTATGAGTTTGATATTGGTTGGGCTTATATTCGTATGCTTGAATCTTTCCGGCTGGCGAGAGTGAAAAAAATTGCTCCACAGGTTAAATTCGATTGGGCGAAGACCAAGTGCGATCTGGATACATTGCATGCAGTGATTACGCACAGATTTGAAGTGATGAGCCGCTATGCAAGGCTGCTGAAAAGGGCATACAAGGAAGAGTTCGTGAAATTGAGCGTTGTACATCATCAGCATGGTCATGAGCCTTTAATGCTGGATCGCATCAGGCATTGGCTACATCTTGATGCCAGCACGCTTGAGGATACAGAGCGTCAGGCGCTCGCTAAAGCGTTGCAGCATAGTGCCAGATTGCAAACGCTATATGAGTTGAAGCAGGAGCTTACTAAAGTATGGGCGCGCTCATCTGCCAGCCAGGAGCAGCTGCTGAAGGACCTGGAAGACTGGTGCCACCGTGCAGAGCAGAGTGGTATACAGGCTCTGGAAGAGTTTTCGCGCAGATTGCGTTGTTACAAGATGGCTTAGTAAGGAAATGCTGAATCAATAAAAAAGCCCGCAATCGCGGGCTTTTTTATTTAGCTGAAGATCTTATTTCAGCTTGGTTTCTTTGTACATCACATGCTTGCGAGCAACTGGATCAAACTTCTTGATTTCCATTTTTTCTGGCATGGTGCGCTTGTTCTTGGTCGTGGTGTAAAAATGACCAGTACCAGCGCTAGACTCTAATTTGATTTTTTCACGCATGATGATTCCTTATTAAATCTTCTCGCCGCGTGCACGTAAATCAGCCAGAACAGCATCAATGCCATTCTTGTCGATAGTACGCAGTGCAGCGTTAGTGATACGCATGCTTACCCAGCGATTTTCACTTTCAACCCAGAAATTGCGGTTTTGCAAATTAGGCAGAAAACGACGTTTAGTCTTATTGTTCGCGTGAGAAACGTTATTCCCAACCATCGGCTTTTTGCCGGTTACCTGACATACGCGTGCCATGGCAGACTCCAAAATTCGAAAGACCGCATTTATACCACGAAATCGAAAGTCGTTTCAAGTTAAATTACGGTTTTTTAGTGTTTTCCTGTACTTCCAAAGCCACCTTCGCCGCGTTCGCTGGCTGCAAACTCATCAACCAGATTAAAGCTTGCTTGTACCACAGGCACGATGACCAGTTGAGCAATGCGCTCCATGGAGTTGAGAATGAATGGATCTTTGCTACGGTTCCAGCATGAAACAAGCAATTGCCCCTGATAGTCCGAGTCGATCAGGCCGACTAGGTTGCCTAAAACGATACCGTGTTTATGCCCCAGCCCCGAGCGTGGAAGGATTAAAGCAGCGTAATTAGGATCGCCTAAATGAATCGCCATGCCTGTGGGGATCATGGTTGTCTCGCCAGGTTGCAGGGTTTGCGTATGCTCGATACATGCACGTAGATCAAGTCCAGCCGAGCCTGGTGTTGCGTAGCTTGGCATCATGTGGCGCAGGCGTTCATCCAGAATTTTTAAGTCAACTTGTATGCTCATATTTTTCTCTTAAAGTTTGGGTTGATTCATCATAGTTGCGATATGTTGCAAAAGCATGCGTGCAAGTACTAACTTGGAAGCACGCGGTAAGTCATGACTGCCTTGGTCGTCTAGTAAAGTGATGGCGTTGTCATCCTGACCAAAGGCTTCACTGGCAATATTGGCAACGATCAAGGGCAGTTTTTTCTTTTTGCGTTTCTCCTCTGCATATTGCAGGAGATTCTCGCTTTCGGCGGCAAAGCCTACACAGAGTGGCGGGTTTTTCATATCAGCAACAGTAGCCAGAATATCTTCGTTGGGAAGTAGCTCAATAGAAAGTGCCTGTGCGTTTTTCTTGATTTTTTGTGCGCTAGTACTTGCTGGCCGATAATCGGCGACGGCGGCTACGCTGATAAAAATATCTTGCTGGCTGATGTTTGCCATGACGGCATTCAGCATATCCTTGGCACTTTTAACCTGCACAATATGGCTGGACTTGGGTGCATCAATAGCAACTGGACCGCTCACCAAAGTGACTTCTGCACCCATCTCGATCGCAGCTTGTGCAATGCTATAACCCATCTTGCCAGAGCTGAAGTTAGTGATGGCTCGCACAGGGTCTAAGGCCTCCACGGTCGGCCCTGCTGTGATGAGTATGTGCTTACCTGCCAGTAACTTGGGCTGTTGAAACGCTTCAAGTCCAGCCAGTAAATCAGTGGGTTCCAGCATGCGACCCAATCCTGTTTCGCCACAGGCTTGTTCACCACTATCAGGGCCTAGTATTTGTATGCCATCTTTCAGCAGTTGAGTGATATTGCGCTGGGTTGCCGGGTTCTCCCACATTTGCTTGTTCATCGCAGGGGCGACTATTAAAGGGCAGTCGCGTGCCAGGCACAGAGTGGAAAGCAGATCGTCAGCAGCGCCATGTACTAACTTAGCGATGAAATCGGCACTGGCAGGCGCGATCAGGATAGCGTCAGCCTCTCGCGATAATTCGATATGCGGCATGCCATTCGGGATGCTCTCATCCCACATGTTGGTAAATACTCGCTTGCCGGAGAGTGCCTGCATGGTGACAGGCGTAATGAATTTACAGGCGGACTCTGTCATCACTACCTGAACATCCATACCTTGCTTCACCAGAAGGCGCACTAACTCTGCAGCCTTGTATGCGGCAATGCCTCCGGTAATACCGAGCAAGATTTTTTTTATCGTGATTTCAGCCATAATGTTGTAAAAGTTTAATCTGTTGAATTCTATATGAAAGGGGCGAGTGTGGCGATTACCGATTGGCCTGAGGGCGAACGACCAAGAGAGAAGTTGTTAGCCAGCGGCGCTGTAGCCTTGTCCGATGCCGAGTTATTGGCGATCTTTCTAAGAGTGGGTGTGACAGGCAAGAGTGCAGTGGATCTGGCGCGTGATTTACTCAAGGCATTTGGTAGCCTCAACGGCATTTTCTCGGCCAGCCTTGATGATATTCAGCAGATACATGGCATGGGCGAGAGTAAATATTGCCAGCTTCAAGCCATCTTTGAGATGAGCCGTCGAGCCCTGGAAGAAGAGATGGGCCAACGTGACATTCTAAGCTCGCCACAGCAGGTACGTGATTATCTCTGTCTCAAGCTTGGTAGCCTGAGTAAGGAGGTCTTTGTAGTGATGTTTCTGGATGCGCAGAATCGCGTTCTCACTCAGGAGACTTTATTCAGCGGTACATTGACCCAAACCAGCGTCTATCCTCGTGAAGTGGTAAAGCGTGCCTTGCATCACAACGCTGCTTCGGTGATATTTGCTCATAATCATCCATCAGGCGTAGCCGAGCAAAGTCGTGCTGATGAAATGCTCACACAGGAATTAAAAAAAGCACTCGCACTGATTGATGTGCGAGTGCTTGATCATTTCATTGTGGCGGGTAATACCACGCTCTCATTTGCAGAGCGTGGCTTACTATAGGCTTTGCCTATTCAGCTTTAAGCGCGCTATAGGTTTTCACCAGGCGTTTTAACTCAGGCAAGCATGATCCGCAATTAGTACCGCATTTGAGCTTGTTTTGCAGGGTTTCAAAATCGGCACCAGCCTGGCAGGTTTCGATAATTTCGTTTTCCGATACATCAAAACAATTGCAAATCACTTTGCCACGGCTTTTCTGGCCGGTGGGTGGCGCGCTCAAGGGTGCCAGTGCCCAACGACGCAATTCATCGGTGAACTGGCCCTGTGCCATTACTTCCTTGAGCCAATCAGCAGCCAGTATTTCGCCAACCAGCCGCACCCCTGTGACCTGATTGTTTTCAACCAGTATGCGCTTGCTAATGCCGCGCTTGGCATCATTGTATTTGAGCATGGGCGCTTCGTCTGTCATGCCAAGCAATATATCGAGTTGTTCAATGATGCGCTCATCAGGCGCTACAGCATGCGCTGCATGCAGAATCACCAGGCCATTGCCACGACCAGAGAGGTTGCAAGTCGCGTAGTCAAAAGCTTTTAGTAGTTTGCGCATCTCTGCGATGAGAGATAGATCATGACAAGTGCGCATCACGGTCATCTGCCATGGCAGGTCTAGCTTCTCGATTTTGACGGCTGTGTGCTTTAGCTCAGGCTGTTTTGAGGTCTTGTCGAATGCTGAAGGCATAAGGGCGTTGACGCCAAGACCACTCATGAATTGGCTCCCCCAGTGCATGGGAATGAAGCTTTGAGCAGGTTTTACTTCGTTCGATTGTTGGACGCGGATGCTCAGACTCCCACGCTTGTTGCTGAGTTTTACCAGATCGCCATCTTTCAGCAGGCGGCGCTGCATATCATCTGCATTCATCGAAATCACAGGTTCTTCGGCATGGTTGCAGAGTTGTGCCAGCGTGCCCGTGCGACTCATGCCATGCCACTGGTCACGCAGGCGACCAGTGAGTAAATGCAGCGGATGGCGAGCATCAGTTTTGTCGGCTGTGCCCTTGTAAATAGCATTCAAAAATTGCGCTTTACCGTTAGGCTTCTGGAAAACCCCGTCGGTATAAAGGCGCAGAGTACCTGAGTTTTCGTCCTGCCTGAATGGCCACTGCTGTGGACCTTGTTCATCAAGTATTGCATAGCTCAGGCCGGTAATATCCAGATCACGGCCACGTGTAGTTTCACGGTGCTCATTAAATACACTTTCAGCGCTGGGGTAAGCAAACAGGGATTGTTGTTTACCCAGCTTTTTCTCAAGGCGTTGCGCGAAATCGACAACGATTTCCCAATCATTACGTGCTTCACCTGGCTTGGCAGCGGCAGGACTGACATGGGTGATACGGCGCTCGGAGTTAGTGACAGTACCTTCCTTTTCGCCCCAGGTAGAAGCCGGGAAGATGACATCCGCATAGCTGTTACTGTCAGTGTTATTGAAAGCATCCTGCAGCACGACCAACTCGGCCTTGTTCATGGCTTCCAGTACCTTGTTGAGGTCTGGCATTGATTGGGCGGGGTTGGTGCAGGCAATCCAGATGGCTTTGATTTCACCTGTGTGCAATGCATCAAACATCTCAACAGCTGTTTTGCCAGGAGTAGCAGGTACTTCTGGAATACCCCATAGCTCGGCTACTTCCGCACGGTGCTGTGGGTCGGCCAGATCGCGATGGCCTGATAGCAGGTTAGCCATGCCACCAACTTCGCGACCGCCCATGGCATTCGGTTGGCCTGTCAGTGAGAAAGGCCCCGCGCCGGGTTTGCCTATCTGTCCGGTGGCCAAATGCAGGTTGATCAAAGCACCATTTTTATCAGTGCCATGTATGGATTGATTCAGTCCCATGCAATACATGGAAAGAGTAGGGCCGGTGCCAAACCATTTAGCGGCCTGGATGATATCGCTTTCCTTGATGCCGCAGATGTCAGACACCATTTTGGGGGTGTATTCGCGCACTGTTTCCTTGAGCGCTTCAAAGCCTTCGGTATGGTTGCGGATGAACTGCATATCAAGCAGCCCTTCCCACAACATCACATGCAGCAGGCCATTAAATAGGGCTACATCTGTACCCGGCAGGATGGCGAGATGCAGATCGGCAAACTGTGCAGTATCGGTGCGGCGTGGATCGACCACGATCACTTTCATGTTGGGGTTTTTGGCCTTGGCATCTTCAATCCGGCGGAACACGATGGGGTGGGCATAGGCCGTATTGGAGCCGGCGATAAACAGACATTCGGTGTGGTCTATGTCCTCATAACAGGCAGGTGGAGCATCGGCGCCCAATGTGGCTTTGTAGCCGCTTACCGCTGACGACATGCAAAGGCGTGAATTGGTATCTACGTTGTTAGTGCCAATCAGGCCTTTGGCTAGCTTGTTGAACACATAGTAATCTTCAGTCAGTAGCTGGCCTGAGATGTAAAAGGCGACTGAATCCGGACCGTATTTCTGGATAGTAGCGGCAAATTTATCTACTACAAAATCCAGAGACTCATCCCAGGTCACTGCCTGGCGTGGCTCATTGCGTGATCTGCGTAGTTCTGGTGTTAATGCCCGTGCGTCAAGTTTTGCGGTGAGATGCAGGGTCGAACCCTTGGTGCACAAACGGCCAAAGTTAGCTGGATGGTCAGGGTCACCTCTGACATCGATAATCTTGCCGTGATCTGTCTTGATAATGACGCCACAGCCCACGCCGCAATAACAGCAAGTGGACTTAACCTCTTGCAGTGCAGAAGCTGTCGTGGAACTGCTGAGAGTTTTTGCGTCTGTAAGAGAAATAATATTGGTAGTGCTCAATGACTGCTCCAGCTTATAGTTCCAGGTAAACCGTTCCGTCTTCAACCTTGACGGTAAAGCAGGCAGTGTGGCCTTCGTCAGGCTCTTCGGCATTACCATCGACCAGACTGATTTTCCAGCTGTGCAAAGGGCAAGCTACCTTGTCACCATAGACGATGCCTTGCGACAGCGGGCCGCCTTTATGTGGGCAGCTATTATGCAGGGCGAATACGCGGTCATCCTCTGTGCGGAATACAGCGATTTCGCCTTTGGCTGAACGTACGACACGAGAGCCCAGTTTGGGGATTTCTGCCAGCGGTGCGATTTTGGTCCAATTACTCATACAAACTCCATCAATTTCTAAAATGATACGCTTATGAAACAAATAACAAATAAATCAGTAAAACATTCACCATGACTGAGAAAATGGCGATCCATTGCCATTTCACCAGTCTGGCGCGAGCAATTAGCGGGGTGCGCTGCAAGACGATAGGTTTCATTTCGCCATGTTCTAGTGCCAGCAGCATTTCTTCGGCAGTTTCAAAGCGCTGCTTCGGGTCTCTGGCAACCGCTTTTAGGATGATATTCTCCAGCCAGCTTGGTAGCTCAGGCCGATAACGCGTGGGGGCGATGGGTTCACCAAAACGTGGGCTCTGGAAAGGCTCGATCTCGCCATAGGGGTATTTGCGGGTTAGCACGTGATACAAGGTAACCCCGGCAGCATAAATGTCTGTGCTGATGCTGGCAGATTCTCCATCAAACAGCTCCGGTGCCATAAAACTCGGCGTACCTGGATTCTGTGATGTTTCTGCGTTACTGGTGTTTGTACTCAGTGCGACACCCAGATCCAGTATGCGCAAACGCTGGTCTGAACCGATATGTATATTCGCCGGCTTAATGTCGCGATGGATGATATTGAGTCGGTGCAAGACACCGAGCGCACGCATCATATCAGCACCAGTCTTGGCGACGCCATTTACCGTGAAATGATGGCCATGGTTGATACGTTGTTGCAAGGTCGCACCTTCGTGCCAGGTCATCACGTAGTACAGGTGTTTGCGTTTTTCGATAGAAAGCGGCAAAACCTGAGGCACATATTGGGAGACAACGCGCTTTGCCAGCCACTCTTCATTCAATAAGCCCTGACAGCTTTCCACATCGTTCGCCAGCAAGGGTTGCAGAGTTTTAAGTACAAAGATCTGACCATTTTCTGCGCGTACTTTATAGATGATGGATGCGCGAGACTCATAGAGTTGATCCAGAATCTCGAACTCATCCAGCTTGTCGCATGTTTTTAATTTTGGCGGGACTACCAGATTTTTGACGTCTGCCAGTACCTCGGTCAGTGTGTCCTCACCAATACTGTCTACGCGCACTAACAGGGCGGTCGCATTGTCCTGGCCGTTATTATCCAGCGCTTGCTTGGTCAGCTGTTCGCTGATCAGGGTGGGGTTGTCGTACAACATCATGGCATGATGAATCACCTCATCACCCAGTGGCTCCCAAACCCCATCACTCATGATGGCGAAGACATCACCTTCATGCAGCAAGCCTTCGGCATAGTCGACTGAAAGATGTTGATCCAGCCCCACAGCGCGCTTCAGCACATGACGCATGTCTGGCCTATCCCACACATGGTCGGTGGTGAGCTGCTCCAGTACTTTGTCACGCAGTCGATAGATACGTGTGTCACCGACATGGGCGATGTAGTAGCGGCTACCCTTGAGTACCAGCATGGAGAGCGTGGTCGCCATGCCGGCCATATCACGATTGGAGGCTGCCTGTGCGAGCACCCAGCGATTGGCGGCCAGTAGCACTTTATCCAGCGAGGCATGGGTTTCCCATGTGTCAGGTGTGGCGTAATAGTCGGCCATCACCGTGCGCACCGTCATCTCTGCTGCTTCACGTCCGCCTGCGTTGCCACTGACACCATCAGCGACAAGCAGTAATGCACCTTTGGTGCTGAGTTGTGTATTTTCAGGCGTGACAATCCCGGCATAGTCCTCGTTACGCTCACGAGGACCTGCCAGGCTACTTTGGCCTACAGTGAATTTTAAAGGCATGCGAGAGAACTTAGCGCAAAGATGTCAGCTTACACCTTGGCAGAGGTTGCTGCGCCCCAAGTTGTGCGCCAGCGAGTTTTCACACTGCTCAAACCGATAATGGCAACGAAGGCCAAACCAGCAAAAATCAGTAAGCCTGTCTGGTAGCTACCCGTATGTTGCTTGAACCAGCCCAGGCTGGCTGCCAGATAGAAACCACCAACGCCGCCAGCCATGCCAACCAGGCCAGTCATGACGCCGATTTCCTTGCGGAAGCGCTGTGGAACCAGTTGAAATACCGCGCCGTTACCCATGCCTAAGAAAGCCATTGTCGGGATGACGACCATCAAAGCCAGCGCCATGGTGGGTTGCCCCAGGCTCATCAAAGCCAGCAAAGCTGCTGCAATGGTATACATGATCAGCAATGTACGGATACCACCAATGCGGTCTGCAATATAACCACCGAGTGGGCGCACAAGTGAGCCAGAGAATACACAGGCAGCTGTAGCGTAACCTGCAACCACAGGGCCGACACTGTATAGATCATTAAAGTAAATGGTGAGAGATGAAGCCAGACCAACAAAGCCGCCAAAGGTCACGCTATAGAAGAACATAAACCACCATGCATCCTTGTCTTTGAGGATGGCAAGATATTGACTCAGTGATTTTGCTGGTGGGGCATCTGGCGTGTCTTTGGCATAAATCATATAGACCAGTAGCGCAATGCTGAGAGGGATGACTGCCAGCCCGAATACATTGGTCCAGCCATAAGCGACGGCCAGGCCAGGTGCAAATAAGGCGGCGAATACCGTGCCGGAGTTACCAGCCCCTGCTATACCTAATGCCGTACCTTGGTGCTCAGGCGGATACCAGCGTGATGCCAATGGCAAGGCAACCGCAAACGCAGCACCAGCAAAGCCGAGAAACACGCCCAGTATCAAAGCTTGCTGGAAGCTCTCAATGCCATGCAGCCAAGCGGTGAGCAATGCTGCGATAACGATGACTTGCCCAATCAGGCCAGCCATCTTGGGTTTGATCTGGTCGACCAACACGCCCATGAAGATGCGCAGGAACGCGCCAGCCAGCACCGGGGTTGCTACCATCAGGCCTTTCTGAGCGGGGCTTAAGCCCAGGTCGCCTGCGATCTGTACACCAAGTGGGCCAAGCAGTACCCACACCATGAAACTCAAATCAAAATAGAAAAACGCCGAAAGTAATGTTGGGGTATGACCTGACTGCCAGAAACTTTTTTGCATGATCTGCTCCTTAATAATGGTTTTTATACCGTGATGGTTTCATATTCTTTATGCGCATCACGGTTCTTCACGCGCTCAGCCCATGGATCTACTGAGCCTTGCAGTGCGTAGAGCAGGCGATCATAAGCAGCCTTGCGACCTTCCGCATCTTCGACGATACGTTTCTTTACGTAATCCAGCCCTACACGTTCTATCCAGTGCACTGTGCGGTCGAGATAACGAGCCTCCTCACGATAAACCTGAATGAAAGCACCTGAGTATTCGAGCACTTCGTCTGACGTTTTCACCTTGCAGAGGAACTGTGCGACTTCGGTCTTGATACCGCCGTTACCTCCGACATAGATTTCCCAGCCGGAATCCACACCGATGACACCGACGTCCTTGATGCCTGATTCGGCGCAGTTACGTGGGCAACCAGAGACGGCGAATTTCACCTTATGTGGTGCCCACATGTGGTCGAATGCTTTCTCGATATCAATCCCCATCTGGGTCGAATTCTGGGTGCCGAAACGGCAGAACTCGGAACCAACGCAGGTTTTGACGGTACGGATACTCTTGCCGTAGGCGTAGCCGGAAGGCATATCCAGATCAGCCCACATACCGACCAGATCTTCACGTTTAACACCGAGTAAATCGATACGCTGACCGCCAGTGACTTTGACCATAGGCACTGCATATTTGTCGGCGACGTCAGCAATCTTGCGTAGCTGGTCAGCTGAGGTCACACCGCCATACATACGAGGGATGACTGAGTAAGTGCCATCCTTCTGGATGTTAGCGTGTACTCGCTCATTGATGAATCTGGATTGCGGATCATCCACAGCCTCATGCGGCCAGGTGGATAGCAGATAGTAGTTCAATGCTGGCCTGCAGGTTGCACAACCGTTAGGTGTGCGCCAGCTCATGCCCTTCATGGCGTCTGGAATGTTCAGATATTTGTTGTCGCGTATCTGTTGGCGCACTTCTTCATGCGAGTGGTCGGTACAACCACACACCGCCTTGGCAGTTGAAGGTGGCGCATAGCCACCGCCCAGCGTGGAAGCCAGAATCTGCTCGACCAGGCCAGTACAACTGCCGCAGCTGGAGGCTGCCTTGGTTTGCTTCTTCACATCATCAATCGTGAACAAGCCTTTTTCTTTAATCGCTTTGACAATGGTGCCTTTGCACACACCGTTACAACCGCAGACTTCCATTTCGTCTGTCATGGCGGCTGCCATACTTTGACCCTGGTGCCCGGTATTACCCAGACTATCCTGACCAAACATCAGATGATCACGAATCTCGTGGATCGGTTTATGGTCACGAAGCATCTGGAAGTACCAGGCCCCATCCGTCGTATCGCCATAGAGCACGCTGCCGATGATTTTGTCATCTTTAATTACCAGCTTCTTGTAAACGCCGCCAACTGCATCGTGCAAGACTATTTCTTCAGTATCGTCACCACCACTAAAATCACCGGCAGAGAACAAATCGATGCCTGTCACCTTGAGCTTGGTCGAAGTGACAGAGCCTTTGTATTGACCGATACCAAAGTTGGCCAAGTGTGTGGCGCACACCTTGGCCATTTCAAATAAGGGAGCTACCAAACCATAAGAGATACCGCGGTGTGCCACGCACTCACCTACCGCGTAGACGCGTGGGTCGTAGGTTTGCATGGTGTCGTTGACGACGATACCGCGATTGCAATGGATGCCGGCAGATTCTGCCAGCGCGAAGTTCGGGCGTATACCGACTGCCATTACGACGAGGTCAGCGGGTACTTCCAGCCCATCCTTAAAGCGTACACCAACCACGCGGCCATCCTTGCCTATCAGTTCTTCCGTGTCTTTTTGCAGCAGGAAGTTGAGGCCTTTGGATTCCAGAGATTTTTGCAGCATCTTGCCGGCGGTCTTATCCAGCTGGCGTTCCAGTAGCCACTCGTTCTTGTGCACCACGGTCACTTCCATGCCTTGGATCTTCAGGCCATTAGCAGCTTCCAGCCCCAACAGGCCACCACCGATGACCACCGCATGTTTGAATTTTTTGGCGGCTTCTATCATGTCGTTGGTGTCTTTGATGTCGCGGTAGCCGAGCACACCGTCGAGATCCTTGCCGGGGATCGGCAACATGAAAGGCTTGGAGCCTGTCGCTAGCAACAGGCGGTCGTATTCAGCACTAGTGCCATCTTCGGCATAGACGACTCGGTTCTTGCGGTCGATCTTGTTGATACGTGCATTGGTATAGAGACGGATATTATGATCCGCATACCATTCACGTGTGTTGAGGATGATGTCATTAATCGTCTGCTCATTCGCCAGCACTGGTGAGAGCATAATACGGTTGTAGTTTGGGTAGGGTTCATCGCCAAATACCGTGATGTCATAGAGTTCTGGCGCAATCTTCAACAGCTCTTCCACTGCGCGCATCCCTGCCATACCGTTACCAACGACGACTAGTTTCATTTTTTGCATGGTTCTCTCCTTACTGCTTATTTAGGCTGCAACAGCCACTGTGTTGACTACTGAATCACCTGGCAGCGCATATTCTGTATGTATGCTTTTTGCCAGGCGCACGACATCGCCCACCACAATAATGGCAGGGCTTGCCAATCCTTCTTGCTGAACGGCCAGCGGTAGCATGGCCAGCGTTGTCACTACTTGTTTCTGTGTTTCTGATGTGCCGTTCTGAATTGCGGCAACTGGCATATCAGCATTCAACCCAGCAGCCAACAATTCGGTGGTGATCTGGCTCAAGTGCTTCATGCCCATATAGATCACCAGCGTGGTGCCAGTCGCGGCCAGCGCTTTCCAGTCCGGACATTCGTCATCCTGTGTGTGGCCTGTGACAAAAGTCACGCCGTGGGTATAGCCGCGATGCGTGACTGGTATACCAATGCTGGCTGCTGCTGCTATGCCGCTGGTAATGCCAGATATGATTTCCGGCTCGATCCCGGCTTCACGCAGAGCCAGCATTTCCTCGCCACCACGACCAAACATGAACGGGTCGCCGCCTTTTAGTCGCACTACGCATTCGCCTTGCTGGGCGAGGGCGATCATCATGCGGTTGATGAAATGCTGAGGCGTGGATTTGCAGCCGCCGCGTTTACCCACTTCGACGATGCGAGCATTTGGTGCATGTTGCAGGATGTCGCGGTTGACCAGATCATCGATCAGCACGACATTGGCTTTTTGCAAAGCCTTGACTGCCTTAAGCGTGATCAGGTCCGGGTCGCCGGGGCCTGCACCAATCAAATACACTTGTGTCTTCATCATATTCACCACTTTCAACCTCGTTAATTACTATCTGCTTTTTCGCTCTGTTCTGCTGGTGCTGAAAAACTGGCAAACCAGAGTGAAAAAGCACCTGCGCCTTATTTGGCTGACGCAGGTGTACCCGAACAACTTTTATATTTTTCTCAAACTAAAACGTGTACATCGCAGTCAGCCACAGCTTGTTTGTATCGCGGAAGTTGCCAGCCTTGGCAGTTGGCAGCGCCTTGTAAGCGTCGTCTTCCTTGAATTGACCATACTCGACCTTGGTCAAGATGTTCTTATTCACTGCATAAGCAGCTGAAACGTTCCACTCCTTACCGTACTTGTCACCGGTGCCGCCACCAATCTTGTTGAAATTTTCATCCGCAGTGAGGATGTGATAATCAGCAAAGAAGGAGAAATCACCAATCTTGTAAGTAGCAGTCACAAAGTCATCCTTGATGCCTTGCTTAGGTGTGACGAGGAATTTATCTACCCAACCCTGGAACAGGTGGTTAGTACCAAATGGTGTCTGGAATGCAAACAAGCCGTTGTTGCTGGAGAGCAGCTCTTCATCGACGCGTAGACCAAAATTGCCATACATGGCACCACCGCCAACCTTGTAATAATGCGCATCAATGCGGCTGTCGCCACCATCATAATCATCCTGCTTGGCGTATTCGGCTGTGTACATCCCTTTCCAGTCATCATTCAGCTTATGGACGCCATCCAGACGCAGGCCCAAGGTCTTGTTCGCTTGGCTAGCCTTGGCATTGGCAGGCACTGCTGCGCCGAACCAACCTAAACCAAAGCCCAGATTGTCGAACTTGGAGAGGTAGCCATAACCACTTAAAGACTCTGTAGGAGAGAAGCGATATTTGACGTTGGCGATTTCCAGCGTGCCGTCATAGCGGGTGCGGGTGTTGATCTGCTTCACATCTTCAATGTGTGCGGCAAATACTTCAGTGTCTGGAATGGATTTGTTCAATACAGAAATACCATCGAACACCTGCATGACTTGTCTGAAGCCGATGTCACCGATGAAGCGAACGTTATCCAGATTGATTGCCTGACGACCCAGACGAACCTTGGTGTTCTTGATGCCAGTCCAGTCTACAAAAAGTTGATTGATGCCAGTGTTGTCAGGATCGACGATCTTGGCATACTGCTCCATGCCAGCCTGATTGCTCAGACCGTTGATGTTTCTTGAGCTGGTGCCATCGTTGTAGTCGTCCTGTAATTTTGCAACATTGATCAATTGCGCTGCAAAGCTCAAGTTATGAAAAGGGGCAGTCTGCCAGCCTATCAAGCTACGCAAGGTGAAAGCTTCACCATCTTTCAGATCTTTCGTGGCGGCCGGTGTGCCAGCCGGCCCTTTGCCATCTTGCTGTACTTCTTCGTAGCGCAAGCGGAAGCTCGTCATGTTCTTGCCGCCTTTGATGGCATCCAGCAATGTGTAGTCTGTTGTTTTAGCGGCATCTTCAGCCATCGCAGTAAAGCTCACAAAGCTCAGTGCCAGGATGGTCGCCAGATAAACTTGACGGGGTTTTAACTTCATATTACTTTGCATAGTGTTACTCCTTTTTTTGACGATTAATGAGTGACTAGTACTTTTAGTACGGGGGGCTGTCCTGACCGACAGCCCTTTTTATTGCCTGAATCACATGCTGCGGGTGCATTACTGCGTTGCCGGGTACTCAGAGTCTCGCCGTACTTCATGTGCTGTCTCGACTCTTGCGCTCCCTGCGCCTTGTACTGCATCCCACAACATTTGATTTCGCTTTGTTGCATCTTATGCAGCCTTCTTTGCATGCCGCTCATAGAGGAACTTCAGTACTTCTGCGCGCAGGTGGTTGTACTCTGCGTTCTCTGCCAGTTGCAGACGCTTGCGTGGTCTAGGCAACTCAACTGGCAGGATTTCACCAATGGTGGCCGCCGGGCCATTGGTCATCATGACGATGCGGTCTGAAAGTAAAACTGCCTCATCTACATCGTGTGTGACCATGACTGCTGTACTACCAGATTTCGCCATGATGCCCATCAGTTCATCTTGCAGATTGGCGCGGGTGAGTGCATCCAGTGCGCCGAATGGCTCGTCCAGCAGCAAGACCTTGGGTTCCATCGCCAGCGCACGGGCAATGCCTACTCGCTGCTTCATGCCACCGGAGATTTCATTCGGACGCTTTTCAGCGGCATGAGACAGGCCTACCAATTCAAGAGCGGCATGGGTGCGTTCGTGCAACTGGATTTTGCTGTCGGTATTGCCAAACACACGCTCAACCGCAAGGTGGACGTTCTCAGCGCAGGTCAGCCAGGGCAGCAGCGAGTGGTTCTGAAACACCACTGCGCGTTCAGGGCCTGGGCCGGCGATTTCGCGGCCATTACAGAAGAGCAGGCCATCGGTCGGCGTGAGTAAGCCGGCGATCAGGTTTAGCACGGTCGATTTACCGCAGCCTGAGTGTCCGATGATGGAAATGAACTCACCTTCCCTAATGCTGAAATTCACATCGCGCAAAGCCTCAAAAGTGCCTTTCTTGGTTTGAAACGTCATGTTGACGTGTTCAAGTTGTACATATTTCTCTTGCAGGATTTTTTCCATCATGAATGTCCTTATTCGTAGGAAAAACGTCTAGCGACAGCAATCAAGCCCTGCTCAAGCAGCAGGCCGACGATGCCGACAATAAAGATGGCGATGATGATGTGTTCAACATTGAGGTTGTTCCATTCATCCCATACCCAGAAGCCGATGCCAACACCACCAGTGAGCATCTCGGCAGCGACGATCACCAGCCATGCAACGCCTATGGAGAGACGCACACCGGTCATCATGTAGGGCAACACGAAAGGGAACAGAATCTTGCTGACGATTTTCCATTCTGAAAGATTTAGCACCTTGGCGACGTTCATATAGTCTTCAGGCACTTTGCTCACGCCTACAGCCGTGTTGATGATCATTGGCCAGATGGCAGAGATGAAGATCACCCAGATTGCAGCCGGATTAGCCGCCTTGAACACCAGCAGACCAATTGGTAACCACGCTAGAGGAGATACTGGACGCAAGAGGCTGATGATAGGTGCTGCCATGCGTGACATGAACTGGAATCGGCCAATGATGAAGCCCATCGGAATCCCCACCAGTGCAGCCAGACTGAAGCCCAGAGCAACGCGTTCAAGTGAAGCCAGGATGTTCCAGCCTATGCCCTGATCGTTAGGGCCATTGCGATAGAATGGATGGCTGAATACCTCAACGGCTGAGTTCCATGTAGAGACTGGTCCCGGCAGATTGTGTGATTGTTGGGCAATCACAGTCCATACTGTCAGCAGTAGCAGAATCCCGAATACCGGCGGCAGCAGCCACTGGAAGAACACACGGGTTTGCTGTGCAAGTTTTCCTGGTTTTTTGATTAGCTCTGTAGGAATTTCCATCACAGCATCATTAGCAGGTTTTACTTTGCTCACTTCTGTCGTTTCCTTTTGCATGATCGAAGCCAGACTTTCTTTTTCAATACTGATAGCACTCATGACGAGTCCCCTTAAGCCTTGATCTTGAAGCCGGCGGCATAGGCTTTAGGATCTTTGCCATCCCAGACTGCGCCGTCGATCAGCTTGCTGCTACGCATAGCATCTTTTGGTACGCTGATGCCCAGTGCGCTGGCAGCTTCGGTGTAGATATCAATGCGGTTGACCTTCTTCGCAACGCCCAGATAATCAGGGTCGCTCTTCAACAGGCCCCAGCGTTTGTGTTGAGTTAGGAACCACATGCCGTCTGAGAGGTAAGGGAAATTCACCTTGCCGTCATTGAAGAATTTCATGTAGTTAGGGTCTTCCCACTTCTTGCCGATGCCGTTGTCGTAATGGCCAAGGAAACGACCTTCAATCACTTCTTCTGGCGCGTTCACATAGGCTTTGCCAGAAATGAGTTTGGCAACAGCAGGGCGGTTGGCAGTCGCGTCGATATAGCGGCAGGCTTCCAGAATCGCCTTGGTCATGGCTAGTGCGGTGTTTGGATACTTGGCAGCGAACTCAGCTGTGGTGCCGAGTACTTTTTCGGGATGGTCGGTCCAGATGTCCTGGGTGGTGGCGACGGTATAGCCAACCTTGTCGTAGATGGCACGCGCATTCCATGGCTCACCTACGCAGTAGCCGTCCATATTGCCGATACGCATGTTGGCGACCATTTGTGGTGGTGGCACCACGATGGTCTTCACATCCTTGATCGGGTCTATGCCGTACGTGGCCAGCCAGTAGTAGAGCCACATCGCATGGGTGCCGGTTGGGAAAGTCTGTGCGAATGTGTAGTCACGATTTTCGTTATCGAGCAGACGCTTGAGTGTCGCGCCGCTGGTGACACCCTTGTCCTTAAGCTGGTTAGCCAGAGTGATGCCCTGGCCATTGTTGTTCAGTGTCATCAGGATATTCATATCCTTTTGCTGGCCGCCGATACCCATTTGTACACCGTAGATCAGGCCATACAAAACATGAGCAGCGTGCAGTTCACCGTTGACAGTCTTGTCACGGATCGCAGCCCAGGAAGCCTCTTTGGATGGGGTGATCTTGATGCCGTATTTCTTGTCGAAACCCATTTCGGCCGCGACAACGATAGGTGCACAGTCTGTCAGTGGGATGAAGCCAATTTTGACTTCAGTCAGTTCAGGGGTATCAGTGCCAGCAGCCCAAGCGCTGTTGCGAATCTTCTCTGGCACGATGCCAAGTAAAGTAGAGGCGCCCATTACAGCGGCACCTGCACGGAAAAAATTGCGACGGCTGTTATCTACCGGTGCAGTTTCTGCGTTGTTGATTTTGTTGTCTTCGTTACTCATTTCAATCTCCTGAAACGTTAAATTCAAATCCAAAAATCCAAATAAAAAAGGCGTCCTGCATACGGATTGATACCGTTGCAAGGACGCCTTTGTCCGGTGAGCCATCGATAGCTCGGAAAAACTAATCTAAAACTAACTTCTTTTACTGCGCTGCTTCCGCCGTTGGATAGCAGCCTTCAACTCATAAAATCTTTAGTAGTGCTAAAGCAGCAACTTTGCTGCCTGTACCACTTGTTCAGCCAGCACTGCCAGCTTCACATTTTGTTCCATCGCCATATTGCGCAGGAGGCGATAAGCCTCATCTTCATCTACGCCACGCCGCTTCATTAGCAGGCCCTTGGCTTTTTCGATCACTTTGCGTTCACTGAGCTTGGTATTCGCTTCAGTTAATTCAAGCCGCAAAGCCTTAAATTCTTCAAATCTTGCAATCGCAGCATCCATGATGGGCTTTAACCGTTCGTCCGGTATACCACCTACTACGTATGCACTTACTCCAGCTCTTGTTGCTTCGCGAATCTTCTGCGTATCACCATCATGCGTAAACATCACAATCGGGCGTGGAGCATTTTGCCCCATCACAATCAAGTGTTCCAACGTATCCCGGCTCGGTGAATCGATATCGATAATCACGATATCAGGCTGCAATTTGCGAACCGCCTCATCCAGATTTTCGGTGTCAGTCAGATGTGCTATCACTTCATATCCCGCATCGCTGAGAGATTGTTTAAGTGGAGCTGTCCGCTCCATGTGATTATCAACTAACATTACGCGGAGCATTGCCGACCTAAATCTGAGTAATACGGATTGATAAAAGCAACCTGTGTGCCAAGTGACATATTAAATTCGATAAGCCTCTCAGGAATAAGGCTATTGTACCTAAATTGAATAAGCTTAAAACTATTCAATTATCAGCAAAGTGACGCACTATTTTTGTGCGATTGCACCAATCGAGGTTTTAAAAGTGAGTCTGGTGTTGATTGCTGGAGGTGGTTGGTAGGGGTTAAAACAGCGATTATAACTGCTATTTTTTCTTGAGGCCGCAGCTTATATTGGCATCGCTACTTATCTTCATTGCATTGCTCAGTGAGCCGGTTGCCACCGAGTAAGGCTGGTCGGAAAGGTAATCCAGCAGCTCGTTTTGCCTGTCGCTAAGCTTGACAGAGAGTTGCTCTAATCTACATTGGCATGCTTGTTCTATGCTACCAGCCGTCGCATTGAGCTTGCTTGTACATTGCTCCAGGCTTGTCTGCCTGTAAGTATTGGCCCAGGCTGCCACATTCTTGCTGTCCGGGCTGATTTCAAGGCGCAACTGCGCCAGAGATTGATACATATATTCCAGACTATGATGCAGGTCATTCAAGGGCTTAATTTTTTCTTTTGAACTGATAGGCTGACCGTCTTTGCTGTAAAAATACTCGATCTCAGTGACGGTATTTTCTGGGATGCTGTAACCCTGTGCGCCAAGCAGTATGCGTTTTGCCGGGTTCTGATCCAGATACGCATTGATTTCGTTGAGGTCAGTGTCGGGTAATGTCAGCGTCATCTTGGCCTTGCATCCGGTATCATCAGTACTGGCATCTGTGAAACTCAATTTGATCTTGCCATCTTCCCAGGCATGTCTGAAAGTTGGTGGATTGCTTAGCAGTTTTTTAGTTTCCGCCTGCGTGATCTTGTCTATCAGTGCAGGGCTGTCACATGCTTTAGCTAGCTGAAAACTCATAATAAAAGCGCAAGCAAGAATGGATTTGGCGAAGATCGTTTTCATGGCTAGTCCTCAAAATATTGAGGATATGAGAATAAAAATGACGATAAGTTCTTGCGATCTAGACGCTACTTATTGCTCCATTCCAAACTGTAAGTCAGCAAGCCTGGCGTATAAGCCTTCCTTATTTCTCAGTTCAGCTGCTGTGCCAGTTTCAATAATCTGGCCTTTATCCAGCACGATGATACGGTCAGCTTTTTGAACGGTAGCGAGTCTATGCGCAATCATCAAAGTGGTGCGGCCTTGCATCGCGGCGTTTAATCCTTCCTGTACCAGAATTTCCGATTCTGCATCAAGTGCGCTGGTAGCTTCATCAAGTAATAGCAATGGTGCGTCTTTCAGGATGGCGCGGGCAATGGCGATACGCTGGCGCTGGCCACCGGATAGTCTGGTACCACGCTCGCCGAGGAAGGTGTTGTACGACTCAGGCAATTGTTGGATGAACTCGTCTATCTGGGCTCTTTTAGCCGCTGCGATCACTTCAATTTCGGTGGCGTCAGGCCGGCCATAGCGGATGTTTTCCAGCGCACTGGCGGAAAAGATCACAGGGTCTTGCGGCACGACTGCGACCATATTGCGCAGCTCACGTAGCGCAAGCTGACGTATATCCTGACCATTGAGCAGGATGTTGCCGCTTTGTGTATCGTAGAACCTGAGCAGTAGCTGGAATAATGTCGTCTTGCCAGCACCAGATGGGCCGACCAGCGCGATGGTCTCGCCAGTGATAATGTCGAGACTCAGTCCTGAGAGTGCCAGCACTTGAGGTCTGGAAGGGTAGCTGAAGCTCACATTATTGAATGTAATGGCCGCGTGATTTTTTTCAGTCAGTGGTTCTGGGTTGGGGATTTCCTGAATACTGGGTTTTGCATTTAATAACTCCAATAGTCGTTCGGTGGCGCCTGCTGCACGCATGACATCACCCCAGACTTCAGCCATGGTGCCGACGCTGCCGGCCACCATCGCGGCATAAAGAATGAAAGACGCCAATTCGCCGCCTGTCATGGTGCCATTGCTGACCTGCCGCGCGCCTATCCATAGTACGAAAATGATGGTACCCATGACAGCAGTGATAATCAGCGCTGTCATCGCGGCGCGTACACGGATACGCTTGATGGCAGTGACAAAACTTAACTCTGTGCTGCTATCGTAGCGTGCGATTTCTTTATGTTCCTGAG
>Ga0265327_10001930_pt1 | contig 23961 bp, 21 predicted proteins | sample 41621metaG_FD_202089 | JGI IMG/M metagenome (GOLD analysis project Ga0265327, IMG submission 202089) | Rhizosphere microbial communities from Carex aquatilis grown in University of Washington, Seatle, WA, United States - 4-16-21 metaG | ecosystem: Host-associated > Plants > Roots > Rhizosphere...
TTGGACAGGTCGAGCTGCTCTGCCGACGGCTTGCCCCGGGTCAGATCGAGGGTCAGGTTGCGGGCCTGCAGTTCAGCGTAATTGCGCTGTTGCAGATCATGCTGGGCCTGCAATTCGTCACGGCCGAGGGACAGAAACGACACGGCGCGCCTTTCGCATCAGATCGCGAAAACATAGGGGACCCCGCGCACCCGCCAGAGCCCATTGACCCTTGCTGCCTTCCGGCCCTGGGGGAGTTCACAGGATGGACGCCGCGCGGGGTCCGGCCATGAGTGTAGTACCCACCCAGTGGCACGCGAGTAGGGCGTCGGATCCGGGTCGGGTACCCTTGTCGACGGAGGATTCGCCTAGTGGCCTATGGCGCTCGCCTGGAACGCGGGTTGGGTTAACAGCCCTCAGGGGTTCAAATCCCCTATCCTCCGCACTCGGTCCGGGGTGCGACCAGCTGATGAGCCGGTCGCACCCCGGACCACTATCAAAGCGAAAACCCTCAAGGAGCAGTATGCGGCGGCCGGTAGCGATCATTTGGCACGCGTCGTTCCTCATCCTCGCCGGACTGCTGTATTTCTTCTTCATACTGCCGCGGTGGAACGAGCTGACCGGCGACTGGTCGCACACCCTCGGCACCGCGATGCGCATCGTCTGCGGCCTGCTCATCGCGTTGTCGGCGCTGCCGGTTCTGTTCACCCGCCAGCGCACCGCCCTGCCGGAATACGGCACCCCGCAGTTGGCGCTGACCCTGCGCACCTGGTCGATCGTCCTGCACGTCGCGGCCGGCGTCCTGATCATCGGCGCCGCGATCAGCGAAATCTGGCTGACCCTGGATCAGGCCGGCACCTGGCTGTTCGGCATCTACGGCGGCGCGGCCGGCCTGGCCCTCCTCGCTGCCCTGGCGTTCTACCTGGCCTTCGTCGCGGAACTGCCGCCGCCGCCTCCCGCTCCGCTGAAGGTCACCGACGCCAAGCGCCGCGGCCGCAAGGACGACGAGGCCGGCGCGGAGGCCCCGGCCGTCACCGCAGACGCTGTCGAAGAGAGCGCCACCGAGGCGGAGACCGCGGCCGACGAAGACGCGGCCGAGACCGCCGAAGCCGACGAAGCCGTCGATGCCGGTAACGCCGACGATGCCGAGTCCGATGAAGCCCCCAAGACGTCCGGCGAAGAGACCGCCGACACCAACGAGGACGAGGCTGAAGAAAAAGCCACTGATGACGCCCCCGCCGGTAAGCTGCGCAACCGCCGCTCCGGCAAGGGTTCCGGGTTGTTCGGGCGCGGAGCCTAAGGGCCTACTCTCAGGGCCATCACCTCGCAGTCCGGAGGACAGCACATGGGCGGGTTCCGCTTCTGCGGTCGGCTCGGTACCGCGGTCACCGCGGCAGCCGTTGCCATGGCCACCATCAGCCTCGCCCCGGCGACCCATGCTGACCCGCCCGAGGCCGGAGCAGCCGTCGAGCCCGCCACCGCGCGCGTCGACACCGTCATCAACTACCAGCACGCCATCGGCGCCGGTACCGGCTTCGTCCTCGACGCGGGCGGCGCGCTGCTGACCAACTTCCACGTGGTTCAGGGCGCCGACAAGGTGACCGCGACCGTCGCCGGGCGGCCGTACCGCGCCGATCTGGTCGGCTACGACCGGCACCGCGACATCGCGGTGCTGCAGCTGCGCGGCGCCGCCGACCTACCGGTTGCACCGATCGGCGACTCCTCCCAGCTGGCGGTCGGCGACGAGGTCGTGGCACTGGGCAACGCCGACGGCAGCGGCAGCTCGCTGACCCATGAGGCCGGCCATGTCATCGGGCTGAACCGCACCATCACCGCCAAGGACGAGTTGACGGGCAGTTCTGAGCAGGTGACGGGCCTGATCCAGTTCGCGGCCCCGGTGCGCGCCGGCGATTCGGGCGGCCCCCTGGTTTCCGCCGACGGCCGGGTGGTCGGGATGACGACAGCGGCGACCCTGAACTACCGCATGGGCCCGGGCGGCGAAGGTTTCGCGATCCCGATCAACGAGGCGATGGCGACGGCCGCGCAGATCCGGGCGGGCACGGCGTCGACCAACATTCACATCGGGCAGCCGACGCTGCTCGGCGTCGGCGTGGGCGGCCCCGACGAGCACTCGCAGCTGCCCGGGGTGCTGATCCGCGACGTGATCAGCGGTGGGCCCGCGCAAATCGCCGGGATGGTCCCCGGCGACGTGCTGGTGAGCATCGACGCCGTCACGGTGAGCTCGGCCGCCGCACTTACCAGCGTGCTGGACCGGCACTATTCGGGCGACGTCGTCGAGCTGTTCTGGATCGACCGCGCGGGCCAGCAGCACACCGCCAAGACCGCGCTCACGTCCTGACACGCAACTTTCTGGCAAAAATTTCGACTAGCCCGTCAAAGTAGCTGGATACCAGCACTAACCGGGTACTCACCGTTATGACAATTTGCCACCGCGCCCTGGCGTACCCAAATGGGGTTTTGCAGCACAACAGGGCCCTTGGCGGGGGCTTGATCGCGAGTTAGATTGGCGACATCAGACGCGCATTGAGCCTTCGGTCACAGCTGTTCACGCGGCGGTTACCCGGTCAAAGGGAGTAGCCCAGTGGTTCACCTCTACGTGGAGGCGTACACAGCGATTTGGGCTGTCGTGACCTTGGCGACCTATGTCCTCGGCCGCCGGTTCAGCAACGACGAGCAGCCGGACCACCAGATGCTCACCAGCGTGCTGGCCGGAGCGATGTGGCCTGTCGTCGTGGTCGGCCTCCTGGAGGCATTCGCCGTCGCGCTGATGTCCGGCAGCCACGCCTGGCGCGATCCGGCCCCCGTGGAGCCGGGCTACCTCGCCACTGTCGCGCCGCTGCCGTAGGACTCGAGCCGGAGTACTCAGGCCACCCCGCGCAGATGCGACGCGGAGGCCCCGATGGTCGCCTCATCCCCGCCGATCATGGTGCGCAGCAGAGCTTTCTGCTCACGAAAACCGCGGTCGGCCGCACGTTCCGAACCACCCGGCAAGACCAGTGCCGCGATGCTGCGGACGCCGTTGACGGGAATGCGGAGCACCGGATACCACGGCGGCATGTAGGCCGGCAGCCCCAGCGTGCGCATCACGCGCGGCCCCAGGAACGCCGTCGTGACCGACAGGTGCTGCGCCCAGGCCACCCGCCGGCGAATACCTGCCGCGGTGGGGTAATGCCAGGTCAGCGGGTCACGCGCCATCGGTACCGACAGCTGTCTGGTGGTCTCGTCGGAGACTGCCAGCGCCGTGGACGTGTGATAGAGGATGCGGACGCTGTCACGGAACGACCGCGGCAGCCACTCGTCCTGCACGCCCATCAGCCAACCCACGTATCGGGTGAGGTGGGCGACGCTGCTCAACTCCGCGGGCGTGGCCACGATGCCCATGGCCAGACCGGCGAGCACCGGGGCGATCAGGGCGCCGACCAGCGTGGCCGCCATGTCGGTCTGATTGACCGGCAGGCCCCACTGCTCGGGACGCCAATCCGGGAGCGCCTGCACGTGCCTGCGCACCATGGCGTGGACGAACCGGACGCGGATCGTGGACCGGTAACCGGAACCGAACGTGTCGAGCCCGCCGTCGTCGATCACATCGAGGGCCCACTGCATGGTTTCGGCGAACCGCTGGTTGGAACCTTTTTCCAGGGCCCCGGTCCGCAGCAGGGTCTGGTTGAACCCGGCGAACTGGTAACCACCCAGCAGGGCCACGTCCCGCGCGATGTACATGCCGTCGGCGCCGCCACGACGCAGTGTCCGCTGCCCGACGCGCAGCGCTTCCTGGTCGACCCAGTCAGGCGTGGCCTCGACATCTTCGAAGAACCGGCGCAGTGGCTCCGGGGCCTCCGGGACGCTGGCGATGCCGTCGGCCAGGGCACGGTCGAACAGCGGCCGCAGCTGCTTCGTCCCGGCCTCCGACATCCACGCGACGAGGGCATCCATGGGTTCGTCGCCGGCATTGAGGCGCTCACCCAGCCGCTGCCACTGCGCCGAATCGGGTTTTCCGATGGCCAGCATGGTGGCGAACGAACTGATCGCCGCGGGTACCGGCTGTGGCCGGTCGGGATGGCGTGCCGGGATCGGCAGGGACATCGTGCTTGCTCCTTGTCACCGTTGACAACGTGTGTAGTCAAAACTAGGCGGTACCCGGGGTCTCGTCAATGGCAAAACGGACCCGAACGCATAGGCTGGCCCTCATGTGGCGGGGAGAACAGTCCAAGCATCAGGGTCGGAACACGCTGACGGCCGCGCTCGCGGCGCTCGGGATCGGCGCCGGTGTCGCCCTCGGCGCCGCACCGGCCGCCTCGGCGGCCGACTCTCCCGACCAGGTGGCGATGACGACCATCGACGACATCGCGGCGGGCAACTACGCCGCCGTCACCGCCCGGTTCGATCCGGAACTGCAGAAGCGGTTGCCCCCCAAGTCATTACAGCAGGTATGGGACGGCTACCAGCGCACGTTCGGGGCCTACCAGTCGCACGGTGACCCCGAGGACAACCCCCGCGGCGACCTGATCGTGGTGAATGTCCCGTTGCAGATGGACCGCATGCCCGGCCAGTTCCGGGTGAAGATTCACCCCGATGGCACCATCGCGGGCGTGTACTTCCTCAGGGAAGGCGTGCCGGTCCCCTGACCGTCACGACAGCCGGGGGTCGATCAGCGTGACGCCCACGGGGCTGGCGGCTCCGAACTCCGGCAGCAGGCGCGCGCCTTCGCTCAGCCCGACCACCCGCTCGACCAACGCCTGCGGGCGCAGCTTGCCCGCGGCGACCTGGTCCAGCATCTCGGGATAGTCCGCGCTGGCCATGCCGTGTGAGCCCAAAACATCCAATTCCCAGGCGATTACGCGGTCCATCGGCACCGGCGGATGCCCGTCGACGTTGGGCAGCAGGCCCACCTGCACGTGGCGTCCCTGCCTGCGCAGACTGTGGATCGCATCGGCACACGTCCCCGCGGTGCCCACGGCATCGACCGCGACATGGCTGCCGCCACCGGTGATCTCGTGCACGGCGGCGGGTACGCCACCGCCATTGGCGAGCACCGTCTCGGTGGCGCCGAGGCTGCGCGCGAGTTCCAGTGCCGCCGGGGTGCGGTCGACGGCGATGACGTTGGCGCCGACGGCGGCCGCGACCTGGACGGCGCTGAGGCCCACACCGCCGACGCCGATCACCGTGACCCACTCACCGGGCCGGACGTCGGCTCGGGCCCGCAGCGCACGGTAGGCGGTGGCGAACCGGCAGCCCAGCGCCGCCGCCGCGGCATCGTCGATATCCTCCGACACCGCAACAAGATTCGTGTCCGCCGCGTGCAGCGCGACGTACTCACCGAACGAGCCCCAGTGGGTGAAGCCTGGCTGGGTCTGCTCGGGGCACACCTGCGCTTGCCCGGCAGCGCACCACTCGCAGGTGCCACACCCACACACGAACGGTGTGGTGACGCGATCACCGACCTGCCACCGCCGGACGTCGGCGCCCACCGCGACGACTTCCCCGACCAGCTCATGCCCGGGCACGTGCGGGAGCGCGACGCCGTCGTCGTGCCCGGCCCAGGCGTGCCAGTCGCTGCGGCACAACCCGGTCGCGTGCACCTGCACGACGACGCCGCCGGGCGACGGCGTCGGGTCGGCAACCGACCGGACGTCCACCGGCCCACCGAACTGCTCGAAGATCACGGCACGCATCAGGCCATCGTTGCACGCCCTGGACGCGCAGGCGGCACCGCAGCGAGCAACGCCCGGGTGTACTCGTGTTCCGGATGGGCGAACAGTTCGGCGGCAGAACGGTATTCCACCGACTCACCGCCGCGCAGCACCAGGACGTCGTGGCTCATCCGCTCGATGACGGCGAGGTCGTGGCCGATGAACAGGTAGGTCAGGCCACGTTCCTGCTGCAACCGGGTCAGCAGGTCGAGCACCTTGGCCTGCACCGACACGTCGAGTGACGCCGTGGCTTCGTCGAGGATCAACAGCTCGGGTTGCACCGCAAGGGCCCGGGCGATGTTGACGCGCTGCCGCTCGCCGCCGGACAGTTGGTGCGGATACCGCGTCGCGTAGTCGGCCGGGAGCTCGACGGAGTCCAGCAGCTCGCGCACCCGCGCCGGCCGGCCCGGGGCCCGCGCCGGCATGGGCTCGGCGATCGAAACCCCCACCGGGATACGCGGATTCAGCGACGAGAACGAATCCTGGAACACGAGGCCGACGCGGCGGCGCACGGCCTTGCGATCGCGGCGCTTGACCGTGAGCAGATCGGTGCCGTCCAGCGTCGCCCGGCCGCCGTCGGGTTCGACCAGACCGGTCAGCGCGGCTGCCACGGTCGACTTCCCCGAGCCCGACTCCCCCACCAGACCGAGCGTCGTCCCCCGCCGGATGCGGAACGACACGTCCTTGACCGCGTGCACGACCATCGGGCCTGTCGGCGTGCTCACCGAAAACCTGACATCCAGCTCCGAGACGTCGAGCAGCGTTTCGGTATCCGGCACCTCACGCATGGGATGCCCCAAAACCGGCCGGGCATCGAGCAATTCGCGAGTGTACGCCGTCTCGGGTGCATCGAAGATCGCATCGACCGCGGCCTGTTCGACGGCCTCACCACCGCGCAGCACGGTGACGGTGTCGGCGACCTCGCCGATCACTCCCAGGTCGTGGCTGATCCACACCACCGCGGTGCCGAACTCGCGCTGCAATTCGCGCACCAGCGCGATGATCTGCGCCTGCGTCGTGACGTCGAGGGCCGTCGTCGGCTCATCGGCGATCAGCAGCTCGGGGTCGCAGGCCAGGGCGATCGCGATCATCACCCGCTGGCGCTGCCCTCCGGAGAGTTGATGCGGATAGCTGCGCAGCCGACGCTGCGGGTCGGGTAGGCCCACGGCCTCCAGCAGCTCCAGGGCCCGCGCCTGAGCGTGCCTGCGGGTCAGATGTTTGTGTGTTTCAAGCGATTCGGTGATCTGCCGTTCAATGGTCAGCAGCGGATTCAGCGAGGTCCCCGGATCCTGGAAGACGAAACCGATCCGTCCGCCGTGCACGCGACGCAACGTCCGCGCCGGGGCGCCGACGAGTTCCTGTTGTCCGGCAAGGACACTCGAGCCGGTGACGACCGCACCCGGCGCGTCGAGCAGCCCCGTCGCGGCCAGCACGGTCGTCGACTTTCCGGAGCCGGATTCACCGACGATGCCGAGTGTCTGCTCGGGCTCCACCGCCAGAGAGACGCCGCGCACGATGTCCCGCCGCCCGATCCGGACGGCGAGGTTGTCGACCGACAGCACGCTCATGACCGCCGCCGCGCCTCGATCATGGTGCGCTGCTTGGGATCCAGGACGTCACGCAGCCCGTCACCGAGCAGGTTGCAAGCCAGCACGATGACGACGATGGCCACGCCGGGGAACACCGGCATCCACCAGGCCAGCGTGACGAAGCCCTGAGAATCGAAGATCATCCGGCCGAGTGAGGGCTGCGGCGGCTGGATGCCCAGCCCCAGGAAGGACAGCGCGGCCTCGGACAGGATGGCGAACGCGAGCGACAACGACGTCTGGACGATGAGCGGTCCGGTGATGTTCGGCAGCACGTGCCGGGCCACGATGTAGGCCGTTCCGGTGCCCAGGGTGCGCGATACCGCCACGTACGGCTCCTCCCGCACCGCCAGCGTGCTGGCCCGCGCAACTCGCGCGAAGATCGGCACGTAGACGATGCTGATCGCGGCAATCGTCGTGCCCAGGCCCGGGCCCAGCACCGCGACGATCGCCATGGCCAGCAGCAGCACGGGGAACGCGAACATCACGTCGACGACCCGCATCACCACGGTGTCCAGCCAGCCGCCCCGGTATCCGGCAGTGACCCCCAGCGCCGTGCCGACCACGGCCGCGCACACCACGCTGACCACTGCGACCGTCATCGACGCCTGCAGCCCCGTCAGGACGCGGGACAGCACATCGCGTCCCAGTTCGTCGGTGCCGAACCAGTGCGCACCGCTCGGCGGACGCAGCGCCTGCGGCACATCGACGTCGTTGATGCCGTACGGCACCAGCCAGCCGGCTCCCACCGCGACGACGACGGCGGCCACCACGACGCCGGCGCTGAGCACTGTGACGGGATTGGCGGGACGTTTCATGACAGCCGAATCCGCGGATCGACAAGGGCGTACAGCACATCCACGACCAGATTCACCGCCAGGAACAGGACCGCGATGAGCAGCACCGCGCCCTGGATCACCGGATAGTCGCGCGCAGCCACCGACAGGTAGACCAGCCGGCCCAAGCCCGGCCAGGCGAACACCACCTCGACGACGATGACGCCGCCGAGGATGGTCGCCAGCTGGATACCGGTGATGGTGAGGATCGGCACCAGCGCATTGCGCACGACGTGCCGCAGCGTGACCACCCGCGGCGGTAGGCCTTTCGAGCGTGCGGTCCGGACATAGCCCATCGCGGACACCTCCAGTACCGCCGAGCGGACGTAGCGGGTCATGATCGCGGCGGCCACCAGCCCCACGGTCAGGCCCGGCAGGATCACGTGCCGTAACCAGCCCGCCGGATCGTCGAACAACGGCCGGTAGCCCGATGTCGGCAACCAACCCAACGTCGTGGAGAACAGCGAGATGAGCAGGATGCCCAGCCAGAAGTCCGGGATGGACACCCCGAATTGGCTGGTGACCCGGACGATCAGGTCGCTGAGCCGGCCCTCGTGCGATGCGGCGTAGATGCCGGCGGGCAGCGCGACCACCAGGGCGAGCACGATGCCCACGACGGCCAGCGAAACGGTGGCAGGCAGCCGCTCGGCCAGCACCTGCGCCACGGGGTCACCGTTGCGGAAGCTGACACCGAGATTCCCCGTCGCGGCATGCCCGAGGTAGCTGACGAATTGGGCGGGCAGCGGCCGGTCCAGACCGCTCGCGTGACGCAGCGCGTCGTACGCCTCGGGGGTGTACCGCGTACCCAACGCGATGCGGACGGGGTCGCCGGGAACCAGATGCGCCAGGGCGAACACCAATATCAGCACGCCCACCAGAACCACCAGTGAGTAGAGGAGCCGACGGGCCAGGAATCGCAGGATGGTCATGGCCGGGCACCGCCGAGTACCGCGTCCCGGAACCGAATCGCCTTGTCGCGCCTGGCCTCATAGCCGGTGAGCCGCGGCGACCAGGCCTGCACCACCGCGGGGTTGTACAGGTAGAGGTAGCTGACCTGGTCGGCGATGAGGGTGGCGGCCTGCGCGTAAACCTGTTGCCGCACTTGCTCATCGGTCTCGGAGCGGCCGGCGTCCAGCAAGGCGTCGACGCGCGGGTCGGAGAATTTCTGCGCATTGCTGGCGCCGCCGGTGTGATGCTGAGCGTAGTAGAAATCGTCGGGATCGATGTTGCCGAGCCAGCCCATCATCAGCATGTCGAAATGGCCGCTGTGCTGTTCGTCGAGCCATGTCCCGAAATCGACGGTGCGGATGGTGACCCGGATGCCCAGTGGCGCAAGATTGTCGGCGATCACCTGGGCGGCGGTGACCGTCTGCGGGTACTCGCTGGTGACCAACAGGTCCATGGCCGTCGGGGCCGCGCCGGCCTCCCGCAGCAGCTGCTTGGCATGGTCGATGTCGTGGCGATACCGGTCATACGGGGTGTACCACGGGTTGCCTTGTGGGATCGCCAGCTGATTGGCCTGCGCCGCACCGTAACTGGTGGCCTGCACGATGGACGCCCGGTCGATGGCGTATGCGACGGCCTGGCGTACCCGGACGTCCTGCCACGGCGGCCGGGCCTCGTTGAGCGCCAGGTACCAGTAGTCGTTGCTCGGCGTCACCGCGAGGTGGATCGAATCGTCGCCCCGCAGCTGGCCGATCCGCTGCGGGGGCACCGCGTCGGTCCAGTCGATTTCGCCGGCCTGCAGCGCCGCCAGCGCCGTGGACGGCTCGTTGATGAAGCGGAACGTCACGCCCGGAATCCGGGGAGCGCCGCCCCAATAGTGCGGATTTGCGCGCAGCGTGATCGCATCGCCGCTGCGCTGGTTCACGAAGGCGAATGGCCCGGTGCCGACCGGGTGGCTCGCGATCTGCCCGTCCTCGACGTTGCGGCGCTGCACGATCGCCACGCCCTTGAACCCACCGAGATTGGTCAGCAGGTTCGGCGCGGGGTGCGCCACGGTGATCCGCACCGTGTGGTCGTCGATGGCGATGACCGCGGTGACGGCGCTGAGCTTGTCGGCGTTCGCGAGCTTGCCGTCGATGATCCGGCGGTAGGAATACACGACATCGGCCGCTGTGCAGGGGCTGCCGTCGTGGAACGTCACTCCGGGCCGCAGATGGAACGTCCATGCCAGCTGATCGGGCGCGACGTCCCACGACTGTGCGAGGGCGGGCCGCATGGTCAGATCCGCGTCCGGCTCCACGAGCGTGTCGAAGACGTTCTCGAGCACTTCGAAGGAGAAGTACGCGCTGGTCTTCTGCGGGTCGAGTTGGTCGGGTTCGCCCGAGATCGCAGCAATCAGATAGCCCGCGTCGCGGCCCAGGTCAACGCGCTGCGCGGGCGCACAGGCCACCGCAAACAGGGCGGAAACGGCAGCGAGCACGGCCGCAACCAGTCGCATGTCCGTCTCTTCCGGGCCAGGGCCGGCATGCACCGGAGGCCGGCGCACTCCTGCGCTCCTCGTACCCAGCCGCCCGCCTGTTGACACCTCACATCGATATGCGCTGTTCAGCGTGCGCACATGCGTCGAACTGAGCTAAGATGCCGGGCGGACGTTTCTTCCTAACGTCCGCTCTACATGAGAGAAGTTGGTATATGCCACAGGGAACTGTGAAATGGTTCAACAGTGAGAAGGGCTTCGGCTTCATCACTCCCGACGACGGGTCCAAGGATCTGTTCGTCCATTACTCGGAGATCAAGAGCAACGGTTTCCGCACCCTCGACGAAGGCCAGCGGGTCGAGTTCGAGGTCGGTCAGGGCAGCAAGGGCCCGGCCGCGACCGGAGTCACCGCGGTCTAACTGAGCTTGTAAAAGCTCAGTCGGCTGGTGCGGAGTGCTTCGCACCAGCCCCAATTCTTTCTTCGCACTGTCGCGCGGATGTTCAGGCCTGTGACCTGGGCATCCGCGCGACGGCGTAGCTGCCGGAGTTCTGCGGGCACGTGCAGCTGTTTGGTCTGTGCGCTGCCGCGGGCACCGCGGCCATTGTCCGCGTCGGTCTAGAGCCACCCGAGCGCACGCGCGCCGTTGTGGAGCACCATCGCGCCGATGACGACCATGATCACCGCCATCAACGCCGCGTTGTTCTTCTCCATCCAATCCTTGAGGCGGCGCATCGTGTCGTCGAGCCGAGCCCCGGCGATCGCGTAGGCCAGTGTCGGTATCGCCACCGTCGACGCGGCGACGATCACGAAGAACGCCGCGGCCAGCCAGTCGCCCTTGAGCCCGAGTCCCGCGGTGCCGATCGCCAATCCGGCCGGCACACAGATCAATACGACGTCCGGGCGCACGACCACGAGCGCCACACCCATCGCGGCCGCACGCGCCGGCGTGACGGTCGCGATCTTCTTCATCCAGCCCGGCGAATCGGTGCTGTTGTGCCGGGTGAACCAGCGGTAGATGCCGAAGACGATCAACGCAGCACCCAGCACCACGCGAAGCCACGACGCCCATTCCGGCGGCGACTTGTGCACGCCGCTGAGCGAGTGCGACAACTGAACGCACACCGCGGTCACCGCTGCCAGACCCACCGCCCAGCCGACGAGGAACGCCAGTCCTGTCGGCCGGGGGCGCGGCGCCTGCAGGACCAACACCGCAGGGATGACGGTGATGGGCGATAGTGCCACCACCAGTCCGAGCGGAACGAGCCCGGTCAACACGGTGCCCCAGCTTCCAGTCATGGGCAGCAATCTACCGAGTGGATCGTCCCCGAGCCGCCGCGATCGTCAATATGCTCCGATCTGCCATCTCAGCGAACTCATTCGCGCATTTATGGCTACTAAATGCCATTCGCCGGTAAGTTGCCGTTTACTAGGTGATATTCGCAGTGAGGAGGTGGCATCGTGCGACGACAGCAAAATATTTCAGGCGACGTCAGCGACTCATCGGGATGGCAGCTGAATATCCGCTCGTCGCGTGCAAAGCCCCTCCGGTACCTCGCTGTGCTGGCACTCCTGATATCGGCAACAGCGCTCGGCTGCGGCACCGACGATCTCCGGGCGTTGCCCAGCCCGCAGGGCGCCGCGCACACCTGTTCGCCGTAGCGGGGCTGGTGGGGCAACCCGGTTCTAGTGCTCCTTGAGGTCCCGGTCCTTGCTCGGCTGCACCCGCTTCGGCTCCCCCGGCATCTTGGGGTAGTTGGGCGGGTACGGCAGGTCCCCCAGCCCCCGGTCCTCATCGGCCTGCACCATCTCCAACAGCGGATCCAGGGCATGCGCCACGTCGTCGATGCCGGCCCACGGATCGTCGCGCTGCGAGAGCAGATCCGGCACCGTGGCCATGGTGTAGTCGTCGGGGTCTGCGTCGGCGAGTGCCGCCCAGGACAGTGGTGTCGACACGGTGGCGATCGGCGTCTTGCGCACGGAGTACGCCGAGGCGAAGGTTCGATCGCGGGCGTTCTGGTTGTAGTCGATGAACAGCCGCTCGCCGCGTTCCTCCTTCCACCATGACGTCGTCACGGCATCGGGCGCGCGCCGCTCCACTTCGCGGGCCAGCGCGATGCCCGCGCGGCGCACGGCGATGAAGTCCCACTCCGGTTTGATCCGGACGAAGACGTGGACACCCCGACCACCCGACGTCTTGGGATAGCCGGTCAGGCCGAGCTCGTCGAGGATCGGTTTGAGTACCCCGGTCGCGATCTCCCTGGCCTCGTTGAATCCGGTGCCCGGTTGCGGATCCAGGTCGATGCGCAACTCGTCAGGGTGCTCGACGTCCGGGCAGCGCACCTGCCACGGATGCAGCGTGATGGTGCCCATCTGCGCGGCCCAGATGATGGCCGACGGGTGCGTCACCTTGAGCGCGTCGGCCGTGCGGCCAGACGGGAACGTCACGGTACAGGTCTTCAGATATTCGGGATGCTTTACCGGGACCCGCTTTTGGTAGATCTCCTCACCCTCGATGCCGTCCGGGAACCGCTGCAGGTGCGTGGGCCGGTCCCGCAGGAGCGTCACCATCCGGTCGGCGACGGCGAGGTAATAGTCGACCATCGTCCGCTTGGTGCCCTTGCTCCCCAGCTGCGGGAAGTACACCTTGTCGGGGCTCGTCAACCGGACGGCGACGCCGTCTACATCGAGTTCCTCTGCGGCGCTTGCCATCAGTGCTCCACCCCGTCGCTTCGCTCGCCCCGGCCGTTCTCCAGGACGTCATAGAGGTCGTAGTTCAGCGGCACGTCGAGTTGGTCGAAGGTGCAGCTTTCCGGGTCCCGGTCGGGGCGCCAGCGCCGGAACTTCACGGTGTGCCGGAATCGTCGGCCATGCACGCTGTTTCCTTCCATCTGGTCGTAGGCCACCTCACATACCCGCTCCGGGCGAATCGGAATCCAGGTCTTGTCGGCCGCCGAGTTCCAGCGGCTCGGTTCACCGTCCTGGGCGTCGCCGGTGCGCAGCGGCTCCAGTTCCGCCAACAGCGCGACGCGGTCCTTGACGCTGAAAGACGCTGCGCCACCGACCATGTGGAGGTTGCCGTCGCTGTAGAGCCCGAGCAGGATGGATCCGATGCCCTCGCCGCTCTTGTGGACGCGATAGCCGATGGCCACACAGTCGGCATCACGGGCGTGCTTGACCTTGACCATCTCCCGCTTGCCCGGCAGGTAGGCGCCGTCGAGCCGTTTGGCGATCACACCGTCGAGCCCCGCGCCCTCGAACGTCGTCAGCCAGTGCGCACCTTGCTCGGGGTCCTCGGTGGTCCGCGTGACGTGGCACCGCTGCTTTTCACTCACCAGGTCCTGCAACGCGGCCCGGCGGACGCGGAAGGGCTCGGCCAGCAGACTGTGGTCGCCGTCGGCCAGCGCGTCGAATCCGATGAAATGCGCCGGCGTCTGCTCTGCCAGCATCTGCACCCGGCTGGCCGCGGGGTGGATGCGCTGGCTCAGCGATTCCCAATCGAGCCGGATACGGCCGTTGATCTCCCGCGGCACCACCACCTCGCCGTCGAGTACACAACGTGGCGCGATCTCGTCCCGCAGCGCGGCGAGCAGCTCAGGGAAGTATCTGCCCAGTTCTTTTCCGTTGCGCGACTGCAGCACCACCTCGTCGCCGTCCCGGAACACGAGAGCCCGGAACCCGTCCCATTTGGGCTCGTAGGACCACAGTCCGGCCTCGTCCGGCACCTTCACGGCAGCTTTGGCCAGCATGGGATCGATCGGTGGCTGCACGGGTAGGTCCACAGTTTCCATACTCGGGTAGACCGGCAGGGGTGGGCAATCTAATCGAGCGGCGCGTTACATTGCGGTCGTGTCCCAATCCCCCGCCGGCCGCTTCGCGCCGAGCCCGTCGGCCGACCTGCACATCGGCAACGTGCGCACCGCGGTGCTGGCGTGGTTGTTCGCGCGTTCCACGGGCCGGCGGTTCCTGGTGCGGGTCGAGGATCTGGATGACCGCACGTTCCCCGAGGTGGCGCAGCGGCAACTGGACGATCTGGCGGCCGTCGGGCTGACGTGGGACGAGCCGCCCCAATACCAGGCCGCACACGAGAACCGCTATCTCGCCGTCGTCGACGATCTCACCGAACACGGCCTGACCTTCGAATGCTTCTGCAGCAGAAAAGACATCCTCCAGGCGCCGCGGGCCCCCCATGCGCCCGAAGGCGCGTACCCCGGCACCTGCCGGAATCTCAGCAGCGACGAACGTGCTCGGCGCCGCGCCGAGGGCCGGCCCCCGGCAATCCGATTACGTTCGGACACAAATGAATACACCGTCACCGATCTGCTGCACGGCACCTACACGGGCATCGTCGACGACTTCGTCCTGCGCCGCGGCGACAACGTCCCCGCCTACAACCTGGCCGTCGTGGTGGACGACGCCGCCCAGGGCATCGACCAGGTGGTCCGCGGCGACGACCTGCTACCCTCGTCGCCGCGACAGGCGTATCTGGCTGCGCTGCTGGGCTATTCGCAGCCCGTCTACGCCCACGTGCCGCTGGTGCTCAACGCCGACGGTAAGCGGCTGGCCAAACGCGATGGCGCGGTGACGGTTTCGGAGATCGGCGCCGACGCCGCCATGGCGCAGATCGCGGCGTCGCTGGGCTACACCGCCACCACACTCGACGGCATGCTGGCCGATTTCGATCCGGCCAGGCTGCCGCGCGGGCCGTGGATCTTCACAACTACTCGCCGAGAATGAGCTTGTGTGTCAATCTCGCAACGGATTTGACACACAAGCTCAGTATCAACTGGACCGGCCTACACCCGGCGCGGCACTCCGAAGACCTTGGCCAGCAAGAACCCCCGCACCGATGCGGGGATGTTCGTCATGAGCGCCGCCTGAATCTTGGGTCCGAGCCCCACGATGTACCGCGCCCTGGGTCGCCGCGCGGTGAGCGCTTCCTCCACCACCGCAACGACTTTCGCCGGATCGACCGCCATCTTCTGCGACAGCGGCACCATCTTCTTCATCCCGGCGATGTGCCGGCCGTACAGCGCGTGCTGCGTGGGTGACACACCGGCCTCCAGCTCGGCGACCATGTCGTCGGCCTTGCGCCACATGTCCGTATCGGTCTGCGCGGGCTCCACGACCACCACGGGAACACCCCAGGGCCGCAGTTCGATTCGCAGCGCCTCGGCGCCGGCTTCCAGCGCGAACTTCGATGCCGCATAGGCGCCCAGCATCGGCGTCGACAGCTGGCCGTTGACGCTGGAGATGAACACCACCCGGCCCCGCGATGCCCGCAGCTTCGGCAGCAGCGCTGCCGTCACGGCGAACTGGCCCACCACATTGACGTCAAACTGCCTGCGCCAGTCCCCGGGTGTCAGCGTCTCGACCGGGCCGGCGACCACGATGCCGGCGTTGTTCACCACGGCATCGAGTCGGTCCGGCAGCGCCGCCGCCAGCGCCTCGACATCATGTTCAGAGGTGATGTCAAGGATCACCGCCGAAATCCGCTGCGGGGCCAGCGCCACGACCGCGGCGGCGTCGGCTTCGCTGCGCACGCCGGCGATGACGTCCCAGCCGGTCGCGGCGAGGTGCTGCGTGATGGCCATTCCGATGCCGCGGCCGGCACCGGTGACGAGAACTGAAGGCATGTTCGCGAGGGTAATGGGCCGGGTCAGACAGTGACCGGCAGGGTCGCCAGGCCCCGCAGGGTCAGGTTGGGCTTGTAGACGGGCTCACCCGCCAACTGCGCTTTCGGGAACCGCGCCGCCAGCGCCGACAGCGCGACCGACGCCTCCAACCGGGCCAGCGGCGCGCCCAGGCAGAAATGCGGACCCTTGCCGAACGCCAGATGCTTGATCACCCCGCGGTCCGGGTCGAAGTCGCCGGGCCGGTCGTACGTGCGCGGATCCCGTTGCGCGGCAGCGAGAAGCAGCATCATGATGTCGCCCTTCGGGACCGCGACACCGCCGATCTGAATGTCCTCGACGGCGACGCGGCTCGTCAGCTGCACCGGTGGATCGAAGCGCAATGTCTCCTCGACAATCGACGACGCCCGCGACGGATCCGCCGCCAGCGCCGCCCAGTGCTGCGGGTGCCGCAGCATGGCCAGCGCCCCGTTGGCGATGAGGTTGACCGTCGTCTCGTGCCCGGCGATCAGCAGCAGATTGCAGGTCGCGACAATCTCCTCGGAGGTCAGCTGGTCGCCGTCCTCTTCGGCGGCGATCAGCGCGGAGATCAGGTCCTCGCCCGGCGAGCTACGCCGCTCCTCGATGAGGTCCCGCAGATACCCGCGCAGCCAGAGTCCGGCTTCCATCAGGTCGGCGGTGTCATCGGCCGTCTCGTCGTTGACCGCAACGAAGGGGTCCAGCCCGCCTGCCAGCAGCGCCGACGCCCGGCTGAACAGCGGCTCGTCCGCCATCGGCACCCCGAGCAGCCGGCAGATCACCGCGACCGGCAGCGGGTAGGCCAGGTCGGCCACCACATCCATGGTGCCCGTCACACCCTCGAGCAGCCCGTCCACCATGGCCACGATGTCGGCCTCGAGCGCCTTGATCACCTTGGGCGCGAACGCCTTCTGCGCCAGCCCGCGCAGCCTGGTGTGGTCCGGCGGATCGAGGAACAGGAACCCTGGTTCGCCGAAGGGCCGGGCCTGCCGCTGGCCCGCGGCGATCTGCTTCTGCGTCAACGTCGACTTCAACCGGTCGTTGGCCGATGCCGGGTGCCGCAGCACCTCGTCGCACTCGGCGAAGCCGGGGAACACAACGAGATTCGCGTCGGGCAGCGCCAGCGGCCCCAAGTCCAGAAATCGTTCGTACAGCGGGTACGGGTCGGCCCGGTTGCCCGGATCCATCAACCCGAGAAGCAATGTTTGCGGGTCGATCACTCCAGGTGCACCAGTCATACAAGCAATTGTGCACAGCCGGGGATCGGCGCAGGTGGCTCGCTATCCGGACCCGTAGTAACGCCCCAGTACATGGTCGCGCAGCTCGTCGAATTCCCCCGCGCCGATCGCGGCGCGAATCTGGTCGACGAGCCGGATGATGAACCGCTCGTTGTGGATCGTGCCCAGCGTGGACGCCAGAATCTCCTTGGCTTTGAACAGATGGTGCAGATACGCCCGGGTGTAGTTGGCGCAGGTGTAGCAATCGCATTCGGCGTCAATGGGATTGAAGTCGCGTTTGAACCGGGCGTTGGTGACGTTGAAGCGGCCGGTCGCCGAGTACATCGCGGCGTTGCGGGCGACCCGCGACGGCGACACGCAGTCGAAGGTGTCGGCGCCGGCCTCGATGGCGGCAAACAGATCATCCGGCTCGCTGATGCCGAGCAGATGCCGCGGCTTGTCGTCGGGCAGTTCGTCGGTGACCCAGCCGACGATGGTCGCCAGGTTCTGCTTCTCGAGCGCGCCACCGATGCCGTAACCGTCGAAGCCGTGCCCGTCTTCGTCGACGATCCCGACGAGCCCCTTGGTGGCCTGCCGGCGCAGGTCCTCGTACTGCGCTCCCTGCACCACCCCGAACAGCGCCTGCGCCGGTTTGCCCGCGCGTTCGATGGTCAGTCGACGGTGTTCGGCCAGACAGCGCACCGCCCACCGGTGGGTCCGTTCCACCGAACGTTCTTGATAAGCACGGGTGTTCACCAAGGTGGTCAACTCGTCGAAGGCGAAAATGACGTCCGCACCCAGCTGGTGCTGAATGCCGATCGACACCTCGGGCGTGAAGCGGTGTTTGTCGCCGTTGAGGTGCGAGCGGAACGTCACCCCGTCTTCGTCGACATGGGCCAGCCGCTCTTTGCCCTCGGCGATGATGTCGTCGGCCTGCAGGCGGGCCGTGTCCATTGCCAGCACCTTCTTGAAGCCCACGCCGAGCGACATCACCTGGAAGCCGCCGCTGTCGGTGAACGTCGGCCCGGGCCAGTTCATGAAGGCACCCAGGCCGCCCGCCGCGTCGACGACATCGGGACCGGGCTGCAGGTACAGATGGTAGGCATTGGCCAGAAGTGCCTGTGCCCCAAGTTCTTTCATGGTCTCGGGCAGGACACCTTTGACCGTCGCCGCGGTGCCGACGGCGATGAACGCCGGGGTCTGGATATCACCGTGCGGGGTGTGTATCACCCCGGCCCGGCCGCGCCGGTCCGGCAGCTGTGCGGTGACCTCGAAGAACTGCTGACTCACCGCTGTATTCAACCAATTCCGGGCCCCGAGCCGTGAATGCCGGCCAACCACGTGGAAACAAACAGGTCAGGCAGGTTATGGGTATTTTCTGTGAATACCGTCAACAGTCGCTGGGCGCACCCCATAATGCACTGGATGACCGGCCGACCGGACGGTTCGCACTGCAAGGAGCACAAGTTATGAAACGTGGTTTGGTTGTCGCGGTCGCAGGTGCCGCGGTTCTGGCCGCCGGCCTGACCGGCTGTTCCAAGGATGACAAGAAGTCGACGGGTTCGTCGGCCACCGCGTCGGCCTCGGCCTCGTCGGCTGCGGGCAACTCCAGTGCGGGCTCCGGCACCGCCAAGGTCAGCATCGACGGCAAGGCCCAGGACGTGCAGGGCCAGATCGGCTGCACCACGGCGGCCGGCAACGTGGTCATCGCCATCGGCAACGCCTCGGGCGGCCTGGGCGTCACCCTGACCGACGCCGACCCGCCGGTCGTCAAGACCGTGGGCCTGGGCGCCATCAACGGCGTCACCCTCGGCTACACGGACGGCGTCCCGGGCGGCGAAGCCAAGGCCACCAAGGACGGCAAGACCTACAAGGTCAGCGGCACCGCGACCGGAGTGGACATGGCCAACCCGATGGAGCCGACCAAGAAGCCTTTCGAGATCGAGGTGACCTGCCCCTAGCAGGCCCCGCACAGACACAGATACGGGTGGTGTTCCGGATGCCGGAACACCACCCGTTCTGCGTTCCGGGAAAGTTGCAAATTCCCATCTAAAGGCCTGGTCGCGGGAGTAGCGTCCGGTTCACGCCTAGCCGGGGGAGCGTCGATGTCAGTGCAGATATTGCCGACCACCAGTCCCACCGTTCGCGGAGTGCCGCGCGCCCTCCTGTTGGTCGCGCTGTGCTGTGCACTCCTCGTGAGCCCGGCCGCCACCAACATCACCTCGAGCTTCGTCGTCGGGCTGATGAACACGGTGATCGGCATCGGCGGGCGCGGAGACCCGACCTCCGCCAACATTCCGGCCAAGCTCAACGGCACCGTGGTGCCCCCGGGCTACACCTACCTGCCCATCAACTACCCGGCGTCCATCCAGCTGTCGGCGAGCACGACCATCTCCGGGCCCAAGGTGTACGACGCCGTCACTTCGCGGCCGGGAGAGCAGCTGATCGTCGCCGGCTATTCCGAGGGCAGTCTGGGCGCCGAGTGGGCCAAACGTCGACTGCTGGCCAACGGCACCGGCCCCGCGCCGTCGCAACTGTCGTTCGTGATGATCGGCTCGCCCTTCGCCGGCAACGGCGGCATCTTCGAACGCTTCCCCGGCATGAACGTGCCGTTCATCGTCAACAACCAGGGCCCGGCCGCACCGTCGCCCTACGACACCACGTTCTACACCCGCGAGTACGACCCCTACGCCGACTTCCCGGCATATTTCAATCCACTCTCGCTGGCCAACAGCCTGCTCGGCGTCATGTACGCACACCCCGACACGTACTACGACTCGTACGTCCCCGGCACCACCCCCGCCATCATCACCGTCGTACCCGACAATGGTGCGGGCGGGACGGACACCTACGTGTTCATCAAGACTCCCGATCTGCCCCTGCTGGTGCCGCTACGCATCGGTGCCGGCGCCATCGGTTTGACGCCGTTGGTCAAACCGCTGCTTGACGCCGTCGAGCCGCTGCTGCGGGTGTTGGTCGACATGGGCTACACCGACCGAGAGAACCTGAACCCGGCGAAGAAGACGCCGTTCTCGTTGTTCACTCCGCTGTCGAAGATCATCGAGACGCTGGGCGCGATCCCGGGCGCGCTGCAGGAAGGCGCCGACAACTTCGTCGAAGACATCCGGTCCGAACTGCACCTGCCACCCCTGGCGGCGGCACCGGCGGTGTCGCCGCCGGTCACTCCGCTGGACGCCGCCACCAAGAAGCCCGCGGCCCTGGCGCCGGTGGCCGCTACCTTCAATGACAAGCCGGCGACCACGGACCAGAAGACGACGACGGTCGAGCCCCCGGCGGCCACGAAGGCCGACGAGAAGACGGACCCGAAGACCGATGCACCGGCGGACGTGAAGACCGACACGAAGGCCGACCAACCGCAGTCACCGACGGCCACGAACACCGACACCGGTCAGAAGCCGGCGGGCTCCGACGAGCCGAAGGTGAAATCGCCCACGCCACAACCCGATCCGGATACGTCGCCGGTGAAGACGACCAAACCCAAGACCGACCCCGACAGTCCGCCGGTCAAGGTGACCAAGCCCAAGAAAAAGAAGAACGCGCCCGCCGCGGACGCCGACACCCCGAAGCCGGGACCGCAGACCGGGTCCGCCAAGCCCGGATCGAAGGCCGGCGCCCAACAGGAGTCCACTCAGGCCGCAGCTTGACCTGTGATCAGCGTGCAGTGACCGAAATTGCCGGAGGTTACTTCGGCGTGGGTGGGTTGAACACGTTCTGCGTCTCCGGGTGAATGCGCTGCATGCCGCTGACCAATCCCATGCCGGGCGGGAATCCTGAACTCTGCGGGTACAGGGTCAGTTGCCAGACCGTACTCAGGTCGTTCGGCGTGAAGCAGGTCTTGTCCAAGCAGGGCACGCAACGCTGACCTGGCCGGCAGCCGGCCTGAACCGGAATTCCGAGGGTGTTCATGATCCGGTAGATGTTCTCGGTATTGCCGCCGACCAGTGCCACCGAACCGGCGGGCAGCTTCGAGACCGCGTCGGCGAGCGGCGCGGCCGCGTCCGCCGACGGCGTCTTGGGATCGGCATTGGGCAACTGCTGGACAGCCATTCCGCGCGCATCGGCGGCGTACGAGACGGTCTGCTTGGACCGCAGCGCGGGCGACGAATAGATGTTCGTGAACGTGACGTCCTTCAACACCGCCGCTACCGCCTTCGCGTAGCGGATACCGTTGTCCGACAATGGCATCGCCGGATCGGTGAAAACGGGCTCGCCGTGTTCGACGAGGTAGACGACTGTCGGTGCCCGGTCCGGCGGCGCGGCCTGGGCGACCTCGTCTCCGGTCGCGACGGTGAGGCTGCACAGCAGCGCGCTTGCGGCCGCGAACAGCGCGGACCGTCCGGTCCGGGTCAGGCGGGTGAACATCGTTGTCTCCTTGATCGTTTCGCGGGATATCGGCGCCGAACGGTACTGACTCCGTTCGGGCCACCCGGTCGCGTCGTCTCACTGGCCGGGATCACATGGTCGCAACAGGCCGGCCGCGTTTCGGTCAACGTCACTGCTCGGGACGAGCGATGCGCCAGCCGAGTTCTGCCCGCGACCGGATAGCCAGCTTCCGGTAGATCCGGGACAGGTGGACCTCCACCGTCTTGGCGCTGACGAACAACTTCGCGGCCACTTCACGGTTGCTCATCCCCGCGGCCACCAGTTCGGCGATCCGGCGTTCCGCGTCCGTCAGGGTGTCGCCACGGTCCGCACGTCGATCCACCCGGCCGGCAGCACGGCGAGCCTGCTCGACCCACAATGGCGTGCCGAGCTTCTCGAACTCTTCCAACGACTTCTGCAGCGTGGCCGCCGCGACGGAGCGGTGTCGTTGACGACGCTGCAACTGTCCCAGCACCAGCAGAGTGCGCGCCCGTTCGAAAGGCATTGACAGCCGGTCATGTTCGGCCAGCGCAAGCTCGGCAACCTCAGCCGCTTGATCGACGTGGCCCTGGGCGCCCAACAACAGTGCCCGGCACCGACCACCGACCGCCAGCATCCACGCGCGATCCAGCCGGCGACCATTGGCCTCCAAGGCCTCGACCAATGGCTCTGCCTCGGCCACCCGGCCCAACCCGACCAATGCCTCGATCGCATCGGGCAACCATTCCGCGACGTAGATCTCCGTCGCCTGCCGCCGCTCCGCGAAGGTCGACAACAACGGCTCGAGCGCTTCCAGCGCGGCTTCGTAGTTGCCCAGCGAGACGTCCAGGAAGCCGAGGACCATGATCGCCCACCCAGTCAAGATGAGGCACTCCGACAGTGGCACGGTCGCCAGTACCTCGCGGACAGCGTCGCGCGCCGCCTCTTCCTTACCGGAATACGCAGCGCAACGTGCCCGCATCACCAGGGCCGCGGTGTGGTGAAAGCCGCCGAGATGCGCGGCACGTTCCATGGCGTCGTCTGCCAGCAGGGTGGCCGCGGCAAGATCGCCCCGCCAAATCTCGTTGTGTACGGCGTTGATTGCGACGAAGTTCTGGTCGGTCTCCACGCCGCCGTCGATGCACTGCTGCCTGACGAGGCGGAATTCCGCGCGCGCCTGATCGAGGTGCCCGGTGCACGACAACAGGATGGCTCTGTGCATCCGGGGCAGGAAGAAGGCCGACGTGGCCGCGTCTCCGTCGTCCAATTCGACTGCTCGCTTCAGGCTTTCCTCGTCGACACCGCCACCCAGCCAGAATGTGATCAGGGTCCGCATGCTCAGCGCCTGACTCAGCAGCCCCGGCTGCCCGAGCCGGTTTGCACAGTCAATGGCCTCGTCGATTCTGCGTGCGGCCCGCTCGTGATCGTCAATGTTGTAGAGCGCGAACGACATCGGCACCAGAATCTGCACCTGCGCGGCCAGATCGACGGCGGCCTCCGCGAGCGCGCACTCCAATAGCCGAGCCGCCCCGCTGTGGCTTCGATCGACTATCTCGATCGCACCGAGCAAGCTGAACGCCTGCGCTCGAATCGGTCCTGAGACGTCTTCGCCCACCGTCCGGTTGAGCAGCGCTCGAGCGCGGTCGGCATCGCCGGCGTTGTAGTGGTGGCTCGCCTGACGTATCCGGCGCTCCGGAGTGTCACCGCCGAGTCCTGCTGCCAATTCGAGCAATTCAGCTGCGGCGGCCGGTGCACCACGGACAAGCGCTCGCTCCGCGGCGACGTCCAGAGCCTGCAGCGTGTGCGGATCACCCCGGGTCACCGAGAGCGCAAGATGACGAGCGTGCAGCTCCGGTTCGTCGATGGCCTCGGCCAGCCGGCGATGCGTCGCGCGCCGTTGCGCCGGCGTTGCGGCAGCGTAGACCCCCGCCGCCAACAACGGGTGCGTGAAGCGAATCCGCTGCCTGTCGATGCCGACGATCCCATTACTCTCCGCGTCATCCAACAGCGCGACGACGCTGTCCGTTGCCGAATCAGTAACGAGAGCAACGAGTTCCACCGACGGAGTGGCGGCGCACGCCACCACCAACAGCGCGTCGCGCGCGTCGGCGCCGACTCTGCCGATCCTGTCCTGGACCAATTCGGCCAATGTGCCCGGCCATGACATCTCGCTGGGCGATGCCGTACCACCGGTCACGC
>Ga0265327_10001931_pt1 | contig 23950 bp, 23 predicted proteins | sample 41621metaG_FD_202089 | JGI IMG/M metagenome (GOLD analysis project Ga0265327, IMG submission 202089) | Rhizosphere microbial communities from Carex aquatilis grown in University of Washington, Seatle, WA, United States - 4-16-21 metaG | ecosystem: Host-associated > Plants > Roots > Rhizosphere...
ATGGTGGCGCAACTTCCCGCCATGTCATCTGCTTCTCCACCTGTCGGCCTGCTTTTGGACAAAATCTACATCGAGCACGACACGGGACCGGGCCACCCCGAATCCCCGGCGCGGTACGAAGCCGTCACCAAGGCACTGAATGAAGCGGGCCTGGTGGAAAAGATGCGGGCCATTCCCTCGCGGCCGGCGTTGATCGAGGAACTGGAGATGTGCCACGTGCGCGGCTACATCGAGTCCGCGCAACGCGATGTCGCCTCCGGAGCGGATACGTTGCGCACCGGCGACACCAACATCTGCCCGCATTCCTTTGAGGTGGCCCTGCGCGCTGCGGGTGGCGTCATGAATGCCGTCGACGAAGTGATGACGGGGAAATTGCGCAGCGCCTTCTGTGCGGTTCGCCCTCCGGGACACCACGCGCGACCCGCCCAAGGCATGGGATTTTGCCTTTTCAACAACATCGCCATCGGCGCGCGCCACGCCCAGAAGAAGCACGGCGCGGAAAAAATCCTCATCGTGGATTGGGACGTCCATCACGGGAACGGCACGCAGGACATTTTTTATGAAGACGGCAGCGTGCTGTTCTTCAGCACGCATCAGTCCCCATGGTATCCCTTCACCGGGCACGAAGAAGAAACCGGTTCTGGGAAGGGCAAAGGCTGCACGATCAACGCCCCTTTCCCCGCCGGCGCTGGCATGAAGGAGGTCGGTGGCGCACTTCTCGACCGACTGCTTCCGGTGGCCGACAAGTTCAGGCCGGACCTCGTCATGATTTCCGCTGGCTTCGACTCCCGGGAAAATGATCCGCTCGGGCATTTCAAGCTGACCGACGAGAACTTCATCACGCTCACCCAGGAACTGATGAAGTTTGCCCAATCTCAGTGCCAGGGCCGTCTCGTGTCGGTGCTGGAAGGAGGCTATCGCCTCAGTGGTCTTGCCAGTGCAGTGAAGGCGCACGTAGGCGCGTTAGTGAGACCCGTACCCTGAATCCCTCTCGTCACGCTACGACGAGCGACAAATTCGGATCCACATCCGTCTCCAATGGCGACGCAAAGCCCTGCTTCCACCGTTGCATCGCCGCGAATCCAATCATCGCCGCGTTGTCCGTGGAGTAGCGTGGCTGTGTGAGTTGCAATTCCAGCTTCATCTCGGCGCAGCGTTCCGCAAACCGTTCCCGCAGACGCTTGTTGCAGCTCACGCCGCCGCTCACCGCCACCAATCTTGCCCCCACGCGCCGAGCCGCGCGCACCGTCTTTTCCACCAGTACTTCGACAACGGACTCCTGAAAGGAGGCGCAGAGATCATTCAGCACGGGCTCGAGTTGCCATTGAATCTTGGGCAGCAAATAAAGCACCGCGGTCTTCAGCCCGCTGAAGCTGAATTCAAAATTGCCTTGCTCCATGAGGCTCCGTGGAAATTCATGGGCATCGCGCTTTCCAGAGCGGGCGCGCTTGTCGATCTCCGGTCCGCCGGGATACGGCAGCTTGAGCATCTTCGCCACCTTGTCGAAGGCCTCCCCCGCGGCATCATCGCGCGTGCGGCCCAGAAGTTCATACCGCGCCACGCCGCGCACGTGCAGCAGCATGGTATGGCCTCCGCTTACCACCAGCGCCACATGGGGCGGGATTTCTGAAGCGGGTGCTTCACTCTCTCCGCCCATGAAGGGCGACAACAGGTGTCCTTCCAGGTGATTGATCGCCAAAAAAGGGCGTCCCTCCGCCAGCGCGAGAGACTTGGCAAAGGTGCTGCCGATCAGCAGCGAACTCACCAGGCCCGGACCGCTGGTAGCCGCAAACGCGGCCACGTCCTTCAAACTCACGCCGGCGTGCTCCAGCGCCTGTTCCACCAGCAGCCGCATGTGCATGATGTGATTGCGTGAGGCCACCTCCGGCACCACGCCACCGTAGGCGCGATGGGCTTCAATCTGCGAAGCGACCTCACTGCTCAACACCGCGCCTTCCGCCGAGATCACGGCGGCGGCGGTTTCATCGCAGGAAGTCTCCAGCGCAAGGATGCAACGTGGCTCCGGCATGGTCCGTGTCATGGCTTGCGCACGTCCGGCAGCGTCAGCGGCTGGAGCACCTTGGTCGTCTCGGGCTTCGGAGGTGTCGGTTCCAGAGGGGGGGTAGGCGCTGTGGGCGACTCCTCCTTCGGCGCGCTTTTCTGGAATTCGCTGTACACCAGCACGCCTTTCATAACGTCGGTCGCTCGATCGAGCTGGCGATCGCCCAGCTTGGCGAGTTCCAAAGAACGCGCTTCGCCCACCGTGGCATTGGTGCGCCACTGCATGACCTTGGTCTCCTCGTCGCTGGTGAGCGCGGAAATGATGTTCGGCTCCACGCCGTGTTCGTGAATCGTGCGGTGCGCCGGTGTGTAGTACTTCGCCGTCGTGAGCCGTAAGGCCGCGCCGTTTTTCATCGGCAGGACTGTCTGCACAGACCCTTTCCCAAAGCTCGTAGTACCAACAAGAATGGCGCGCTTCAGGTCCTGTAGCGCTGCGGCCGTCAATTCCGATCCGCTCGCGCTTCCCTGATTGATCAGCACCGCCAGGGGATACTGGCGCGGCGGCTTGCCCTCACGTGCCGGCGTGCGATAAGGCGGAGCATTCTGGGATGCAACACGGCCTTCAGTGGTGACCACCACCGTTTGGGGAGGAAGGAATTCGCCGCAGACACCCACCGCGGAATCAATCAGACCACCCGGATTGTTGCGCAGGTCCAAGATCATGGCCTGCATGCCCTGCTTCTCCAGCTTGTCGAGTTCCTTGCCCAGGTCCTTCGGCGTAGCCTGGGTAAACTGCGTGATACGCGCGTAGCCGATCTTCCACGGAGCGGTGGCTTTTTCGTGCAACAGCATCGCATCGCGCACGGAACTTTCCTGGAGCGCCGCGCGTGTCAGGTTGAAATCCAGAAACTGCTTTGTGCCGGGGCGCCGCACCGTGATGCGCACCGCCTCGCCCGCGGCGCCTTTGAGATGCTGCACCGCCTCCATGGTGCCCATGTTGTCCGTGAGCGCATCGCCGATGCGGATGATCTGGTCGTTGGGCAATACGCCAGCCTTCGCGGCCGGGCCATCCTCGGTCACCGTGATGACGGTCAGAATGCCAGTGCGCAGGGCGATGGTGATGCCCACGCCTTCGCTGGTGTCGCGCTGTTCCTGCTGCATTTCCTCAAAGAGGGACTTGCCCATGTATTCGCAGTGCGGGTCGAGCTTGTGAAGCATCCCTTCCAGTGCGCCTTCGATCAGCTTGTCGTAGGAGACTTTTTTCTCGTCCACATAGTTGCGGCGGACAATTTCCATGGCGCGGGTCAGCAGTTCCAGTTGCGGATAGGCGGAGTCCTTCGAAGTGCCGCCCGCCGTGGGCGGCTCGGAATCTTGGGCGCACAACCTTGGCCCCAGCGCCAGGCAAAGGGACAACACGATCCAGGAACGGTTCATGCCTCCAATATGCGGGTGCCTGCGCCCCATGCCATCTGAAAATAGGGCTGCCGAAACTAAGCTTGATCCCCTATCCCAGCCGCGCCACGCGCATGCGCTCCGCGAGGAGGATGGCGCGGAAACGCTCCAGATCGCTCGCCCGGCTGCCGCTTACGAGGGTGTACTGGTACTCCGGCCAATGCGCGATCTCGATGAGCGCGTTCTTCATGCGCAGCTCCAGACTTTCGCCGCTCTCGGTGCCACGATTGCTGAGGCGCTCCTTCAGGTCCGCAAGGTCATGCGGCGAAACAAAAACATCCACGTGGCAGCGGCGGATCAACGCATCGTCGCAGGCCCGCACCTGGGCCGCTCCCTGCACGTCGATGTCCATGACCACATCCACCCCGCGCTCCAGGTTCTCCGTCACGTAGCTCTTCAGCGTCCCGTAAAGGTTACCATGGACCCGCGCCTGCTCAAAGAACTCACCTTGCGCCGCCTTCTCCATGAACTCCGCTTCGGAAAAAAAGAAGTAGTCCTTCCCATGCACCTCACCCGGCCGCGGCTTCCGCGTCGTGCAGGAAACAGAATGCACCGCCTCTCCCATGGCCTCAAGCTGCCGGCAAAGGGTCGTCTTCCCAGAACCGGACGGCCCTGACACCACCATGAGCACGCCAAGGCGGGTGGTGGGGAAGGAAGACAGGGATTCCGACGCGGGTAGTTGCACGGCCCCATGCTTGGCGAAGCGAGGAAAAGTTCAAGCCTCAAGCTTCAAACTCCAAGGAAAATCCAGGGATCAGAATTCAAGCCAAACCGAGCGAATCGTTGCCCATCTAGTAAAAGACAAAACTTTTGGCGTAAGAACCGAAGAAGTATTGTCGCCACGAAATGCGCTTCACCTCTTCGATAGCGACCGCGAGTTCGTGCGTCGAACTCGTGTTTTCTTGGTGCGAATGCAAAAGGTCGCTGAACCTCTCCTCGCGGCGAAGTCCCATCGTCGCTTTGCGCTCTGCTTCAATACGGCTAAAGGCAACCACCTGTCTCACGGTGTAGAATCCCTGAATAGAATCGCCATCCTCAAGTGCCACGCGGAAACCATCCACGTTGAAGAGAATCTGCCAAGGCTGAAAAAAACGATTCGGAAAGAACTCGAGGAAGGTGGGGTACGATTGCATCAGTAACACGGCTCAGCAACATCCACGTGCAATCCAGCAGCCCCTTGATCCTTCCTTGAATTTTGAGTGTTGAAGCTTGGAGTTTTTTTCTTACTCCACGTTCTGCACCTGCTCGCGGATTTTCTCCAGCTCCGTCTTGGCGCGCACGGCGATCTGGGCGAGCGCGGCGTCGCTGGCCTTGCTGCCCATGGTGTTGATCTCTCGGAACAATTCCTGGGAAAGAAAATCCAGCGAACGTCCCGAGGGTACGCTGCCTTCCATGTAGGCGCGGAACTGGGCAATGTGGCTCTCCGCGCGTGTGATCTCTTCCGTGACATCGCAGCGGTCCGCGAAGAGCGCGATTTCCTTGAGCAAACGCTCGTCATCGAGCGGCAAGGGCAGCCCCGCATCCGCGAGCCGTTGGCGCAGGGCATCGCGCTGCTTCAGCACAATCTGCGGCGCCAAGGTTTGGGCCTCCTGAAAAAGCGCGTGCAGGCCATCGAGACGCGTGATGATGTCCGCTTTCAGATGCGCGCCCTCCTGCTGGCGCATGGCCAGCATTTGCGTGAGCGCGGCATCCAGCGCTTTTTCCACGTGCGGCGTCGCCTGCTCCGGGGACCACGTGCTTTGCTCCAAGGTAAACACCCCGGGCCAGCGCGTCATGTCCGCGGTGGGCGACTGCACGCCGAGGGTTTGGGAGAGGCGCAGCAGCTCCTCCGCATATTGTTTTGCCAAGGCTTCATCGACCCGTAGCGCGCCATGACTGCTGCCGCGATCCGCCAAGACACTGACCTGCACCCGGCCGCGCGAGATTTTTTGGGCAAGACGATTGCGCAGCGGAATCTCCAATTCCGCCAGTTCGCGAGGCAAATTGACGACAATTTCCAGCTGCTTGCGGTTCACCGAACTGATTTCCGCGCGCCACGCCACGCCGTCCGCCACGGACTCACCGCGCCCAAATCCTGTCATGCTGTGCATGGGGCGGGATAACAGGGAACGCGCCAACGTCAATGCCAAAGCCTATGCTGCCTTCCGCGTGCGCCGAGTCGCGGGCATCGCCACGTGGCGGGAATTCTCCTGCAGCATGGCACGAACTGTTTCGCGCAGTCCGTCTTTGACCGGGTGCTGCGGATCAAAGTGCAGCAGTTCCTGAATCTTCGTGGTGTCCGCGCAGGAATGGCGAATGTCACCGGCACGAAAATCACGATAGATGGCGGGCGGCACCTTGCGGCCCGTTTCCTTTTCCACCAATCCCGCGAGCATGTGGAAGAGCTCATTGAGACTGGTGCTCTTGCCAAGGCCCACGTTGAAAACCTCTCCAAACGCGGCCGCATTCTTGGTGCTGGCGGCCAGCAGAAGAGCCTGCGCCACGTCACCAACAAAGCAGAAGTCGCGTGAGTTCTTGCCGTCGCCGTTGATGAACACATCCCGACCGTCCCTCATGGCGACGATCCACTGCGGAATCACTGCGGCGTAGGCGCCATTGGGATCCTGGCGCGGACCAAAGACATTGAAAAAACGCAGGCCCACCGTTTCCAGCCCATAGCACTGCTGCCAAGTCTGCGCGTGAATCTCATTGATGCGCTTGCTGGCCGCGTAGGGCGAGAGGCAACGACCAATGATGTCCTCTTTTTTCCGAGGTCTTGCGTCATCGCCATAAACGGCGCTGCTGCTGGCATACACCACCCGCTTCACACCGGCGCGCACGGCTGCTTCGAAAATGTTAAAGGCGCCCGTCTCATTGCTGGAATGGCACAGCGCCGGCGTTTCCAAGGACTTGGGGACGCTGCCGAGTGCCGCAAGATGGATCACCCCTTTTACGCCCCTCATCGCCGTCTGGCAGATGACGGGATCCGAAATGTCACCCTCGATGAGCTCCGTCCCCGGAAACACATTGGCGCGCTTGCCGGTGGACATATTATCCACAATACGAACGGATTCCCGCATCCGCAGGAGGCGCTCTACGACATGGGAACCGATGAAACCAGCGGCACCGGTCACAAGCCAAGGAGGGGAGATTCTAGGCATTTCTTAACATATATCATAAATTTCATATTTTCAATCTTTATTATCCTGTTTGCTACTGAAGATGAGCCCATGGCTCAGCGCGGCTGTGTTTGGCTCGGTAGAACCTAGCTTACGGTCATGATGGCAAACCCATCATAGCCCTTGCTCCCCACCGTCTGGATGGCGGTGGCATGGACGCGCGGTTCTGCTGCCACGAGTTCGTAAAAGCGCCGCACGCCGATCACGCGCGGATCCTTGCTGTCCGGATCAATCACATCGCCGTTGCGCACCACATTGTCGGCCACGATGACCGTACCCGGTCGCGAGAGCTTGATCAGCCAGGGGAAATAGCCCGGGTAGTTGTCCTTGTCGGCGTCCAAAAAAATGAAGTCGAAAGGACCACAACCTTCGGAGGCGAGTTGCGGAAGCGTCTCGAGCGCGGGGCCAAGTCGCAATTCAATGACGTCATCCAATCCGGCACGGGCGAATCCTGCCAGCGCCACTTGCGCATGCTTCGCGTCCGCTTCCAAGGTGATGAGACGTCCGCCATGAGGCAAGGCGCGCGCCAGCCAGAGAGTGCTGTAGCCGCCAAGCGTCCCGAGCTCCAAAATGTTCCGCGCGCCTTGGATCCGCGCGAGGAGCATGAGGAATTTGCCCTGATTGGCGGCGACCTGAATCGGCGGCAATCCGGCTTTCTCGCTGTCTTTCAGCACGGAATCCAGAACCGCATCCGGAGGAACCAGCGCGTCCGTGATGTACTGGTCAACCGCGGTCCAACGTTCTTCACTCATGAAGCCTTTGATGGTATAGGGTTGCCCTCATGTCAGGCTTTTGGAGTCGCCGTTTCGCCCGTGAGAAACCGGTAAGCGCGCAGGTATTTGCTGAAGCGTTCTACGGAATTCTGATCCACTACCTTGAGCCGGCGGATGTCGGAGTTGTCCTCGAGATCTGCGAGCTTCACTTCCACAGCGAGCGGGTTGACCGCGATCTTCTCCACGTAGGCATCATACGAATCTTCCTCCGCATGCGTCACGAGCCGCAAAGCGGCGATGACACTCCCGGAAAAGCCTTCGTCAATCAGATCGTCGAAGGTGATGTCCGTGTCCTCAACCACGTCGTGGAGCAGGGCCACGATCTTCGCCTCCTCCGTGCGGCAGCGCATCATGACCCGGATGGGATGAAAAATGTAAGGGGTGCCACTTTTGTCCTTGGCGCCGGCGTGCGCCTTTACGGCGATTTGCAAGGCGCGCTCCAAATCAGGCATGGCTGACTAATGAATCGTGTCAGAGCAGCGTCAAGCCGCCGAAAGCTGAGGAAGATCAATAATAGTGCTCGAAATAAATGGGAAATCGTGATCAGATGATACTCCAGTTTCTAAAATCCAACCGTCCGCTTGCATGAATGCCAAGACCGCCTCTTTCTTCTGGGTGCTTGCTTTCGTCGCCTTCGTCTTCGGTGAACCGGCGAATGAAAAGTCTTCCATTTCAGATCTCAGAACCCAGCTCATCGGCACCAGTTGGAAGGCTGCGAGCGGAAAGCCGCGACCGGGGCTCGCCGCCCTCCTGACGTTCACGGAGGCTAACGTTCAGCCCGCCGGTTATGCCTACAAGGTGAATGCCAACGACAGCCTGACCCTCTCCTTCAATCACGGGGATACCCAACTGATGCTGCTCGATCCCGATGGCAAGCGGCTCAAGTTTGTGTTCCGGAATCGCGAATACATCTACCGCCTGGTTCCCCGGTGATGTGTACTGCGGACGAGCTACTCCTCGTCCTCGTAATACGGCACCTCCTGCATCCGGAAGAATTTCCGATGGGGAAGAATGGCCCACTTTTGCGACTCGGGATAGTAGCCGACGTCCGCCGGCGGATTGTCCGCGATGACGTAGTAAACCAACTCCTCCGCGCCGGTATTCCTCAGTTGGTGGGCCTCACCGGGCGGACACATCAGTACGTCTCCCGGCTTGATGGCGTTGACAGTGTCATCCGCCTGGATCTCGCCCGAGCCGCTGAGGATGATGTAGATTTCCCACTGGGCGGAGTGAGCATGCAGGGGAAAGTTCGCCGTGCCCGGCGCCAGCCGGGTCATTTCCACGTCAAAGGGATGGCCACCACCCGCCACTCCAGCGCCGCGCGGCGCCCCCAGCGCCTCGGAAAGATGGCGGCGAAACAAGTGGAAACGGCCCTTGGGAGAGCGCCGCTCTTCCCAAGGCACCTCGGACTGGTTGACGATTTGCATGGGGACATGATGCGCCCCGTGCGATTTTGTGCAATGAACTCCCGTACGCGGGCGGCTCAATGACCCTGCTTCACGTGCTCGGCCAGGATGTCCTCGCCGAAGTCACCGTGGAATTCACGCCAGATGCTGTGGACGTGGTTGGCGTCGTTTTGGGTGTTGTCGTATTCCAGAAGGAAGCTGGGACCCTGCACGCGGTAGTAATGGGGCTTGCCGCGTTCGCGCTCACCCGCCCAGGCAAAGTGCACGTTGCCGTCCTTCTTGATTTGTTCCCAGCGCTCCTCCGCGATGTCCGGGCGGATGCGGAAGAGGTATTCATGGATGACCTGTTCCAAGTTTTCCTTCTGGGGCGGGGTGAGGTCCGCGGCGCTGATGCCCTCGGGGCTGAGCGGATCGATGTGACGCTTGGCTTCCGTGAGCATTTCCTTGGGCGCGGTGGTGTTCACCAGGGCCTTTTTCCACTGCTCGTCACTGAGGGAAGTCACCAGCTTGCGGCCCAGGTCTTCCTCCGTGCCAAGCACGCGCGTACCCGCACGGGGTCCCTGCTTCACTTCGCCGGGGTTCGTGCCAAAGAAGCTGGGCGTGGCACGGAAGAGCTTCCCATCACGGATGGTGTAGTTCAGAGAGAAATGGTGGCCTTCCACGCTCCAGCCCCAAATCCCCTCCATGGAAGGCTTGCCAAAGATGCAAACAAAATACTTCACCGGATTGCGCTTCTGCCGGGTCTCGTCCGTCTTGGCAGGATTGGCGGCGCTTTCCATTTGGAAAAGCACTTCCTCAAGGGACATAATCGCCGCCGCTTTCATTTGCCCGCGGTTGGAAAGGCCGCAGTTCAGAAGGGCGCGGGCCAGAATTCCCTGCTCGGGTTTCATGTCCCGTATGCACAGGCCTTTGCGCGTGTCCTTCGGGATGAAGTGCCAGTCCTCGCGCTTGTCGCTGTCAAAGGGGAAGCTGGCTTGGGCCTTCTGCTCGTCGGTGAGACTGGAAAGAAACCAGTTCGCGGCGTCCATCATTTGCTGGGCAGCCTCATGGGCGCGCAGGAGCGAGGGCGAGACAAACAAAAGGGCGGCGAGGAGCGGCGCAAAGAGGGAGCGGAGACGTATGATTTGCATAAGCTGGTAATGGCGGGTGGCAACTAACGTGGAGCGCGTGACAATTCTGGCACTTTTGGCAAAAAATTAGCCGAGTGTTGACACGGCTCAACGAAACTTGCTAGTCTCGCCTTCCGGCGAATTTTTAAAAATATTCGCTACCTCCTTTTTGGCGCATTTTTTATCGTTCATGTATTCCAACGAAGACTATCTCATCACGCTCCTGCAAGAGTCAGGATTGGTCACCGACAAGGACCTGCTGCACGCGCAAAACTCCAAGAAACCGACCGAGACCCTGATGGAGGGACTGATCAAGGGGGGAATCGTAAGCGAGGAGGACGTGGCGCGGACCATGGCGGTGAACTCCGGCATGGAGTTCATGGACCTGACCGGCTACACCCCGCCTGCGGAAATGAAGGTGGTGGTGCCGGAGGAAATAGCGCGCCGCTACAAGGTGGCGCCGCTGGGCTTTGAACATGGCCGTCTCCAAGTGGCCATAGCGGACCCCAACAATTTCGAAACCCTCGATGCGCTGCCCCACGCGCTGAAGAATGAGGTGGATTTCATCTGTGGCACGCCGGGCAATATTCGCGCCATGCTGACCGCCATTTACGGAAATGACGGCGAGTTGGCGGACACCGTGATCAAAGGCATTGAGGTGGGCGGAGATTCGGACGCGCCGATCATCCGCCTGATCAACAACATGATGATGGACGCCTTCAAGAACCGGGCGAGCGACATCCACGTGGAGCCGGTGGAGCGCGACCTGCGGATTCGTTTCCGCATTGACGGTGTGCTGCACGACGTGGAGCACCATCCCAAAAAACTGCACTCCTCCATCATCGCGCGTCTCAAGATCATGACGGGCACGATGAGCATCGACGAAAAGCGTGTGCCCCAGGACGGACGCATTCAGATGAAGTTCCAGGACAAGGAACTGGATCTGCGCGTCAGCATGATCCCCACCAGCCACGGCGAAAGCGTGGTCATGCGTATCCTGGACAAATCCTCCCTGCGCCTGGGTCTGAGCGACCTCGGTTTCTTTTCGGACGACCAGGAAGTCTTTGAAAAACTCATCACCCTTCCGGACGGCATCATCCTGGTGACGGGCCCTACGGGATCAGGCAAGACCACCACGCTTTACGCCTGCCTCAACTACATCAACCGCCCGGATCGGAAGATCATCACCGTGGAGGACCCGGTGGAATACGAGTTGCCCGGCATTAATCAGGTGATGGTGAAGGAAGACATTGGCATGACATTCGCCGCCGCGTTGCGCGCCATGTTGCGCCAGGCGCCCAACATCATCATGCTGGGAGAAATTCGTGACTTGGAGACGGCGAGCATCGCCATCAACGCCTCCCTCACGGGCCACCTGGTCTTTAGTACGCTGCACACCAATGATGCCCCCAGCGCCGTCTCCCGTCTGGCGGACATCGGCATCAAGCCCTTCCTGATCGCCTCCTCGGTGCGCGCTATTGAAGCCCAGCGCCTGGTGCGCAAGCTGTGCGCTGAGTGCAAAAAGGACGACGTGCTTACCGAAAAGGAAATGCGCGCGCTGAGCCTGGATGCCGCGCAGCTCGCGGTTGCCACCATCAAGGGCCCTGAAGGCTGCAACAAATGCCGGCACGGTGGCTACCGCGGCCGAATGAGCCTGGTGGAGATCTTTGTGATGGATGACGAGGTGCGGGGCATGATCAACGAGCAGCTCCCGGCCCAGCAACTGCGCCGGCGCGCGCGCGAACTGGGCATGAGAACACTGCGGGAGGATGGCATCCGCAAGGTGCTGGCGGGAGCGACCTCCGCCAGCGAGGTCATTGAAGCCACGATGGGCGATGTGAACTGAAACGCCGTGGCGTGGCAAATAAACAAGCAACTGATTTGAACCCGACTTTTTATCATGGCGATCCAAGCTGAAGCAGTGGTGGACATGCTCAAAAACCGCGGCCTTTTGGACGAGGCGCAGGCGGAAGACTTCTTGGCGGAAGCGCAGACCAACGGCAAGACGTTGATGGAGCAGACCGTGGACTACGGCATCTTCCATATGGAGGATGAGTTTTGGGCAGCCGTGGCCGAGGAAATCGGCGCCGAATATTACGACTTGGCCACCTTTGAGCCCACGACAGATCTGATGCAGGAGATTCCTGCGGGGATGGCGAGATTGTGCGGAGCATTCCCGATTGTGTCAGCGCCTGACGGCCTGCACGTGGCGTTGACGGACCCTCTTAACCCGCAGTTGCTGGAAGACCTGCGCTTCGGCCTTGGGAAGAACATCATCCCTGTGGTGGCCCGCCAGGACCAGGTGCAGGACCTGATTGACCGGCACTACGGTACCGGCACTGAAAGCATTGAGGAAATCTTCAAGCAGCTCGGCGTCCAGTCCAAGGGAGGCACCGACAAGGCAAGCCTGGAAGCGGAAGCCAACAGCGCGCCAATTGTGCGCTTTGTGGACATCGTGATGCACCAGGCCATCAAGGAAAAGGCCAGCGACATTCACTTTGAGCCGTTCGAACACGAGTTCAAAATCCGCTACCGCGTGGACGGGGCACTTTATGAAATGGCGCCACCGCCGGTGCACCTGGCCAATTCCGTCATTTCCCGCGTGAAGGTCATGGCGAACATGAACATCGCGGAGCGCCGCATTCCGCAGGACGGACGCATCATGACCACGGTGGATGGCCGGCAGGTGGACATGCGCGTATCCTCCCTCCCCACCCAGTATGGCGAGAGCGTGGTGCTGCGCGTGCTGGACCGTTCCTCCATCAACATGAACCTGGCGCAGTTGGGCATGCCCCAAGCGCTGTACGAGTATATTCAGGAAACGATCCACAAACCCAACGGCATTTTCCTCGTGACCGGCCCCACGGGTGCAGGGAAGACCACAACGCTCTATGCCGCGCTGCGCGAGATCAACACAATTGACACCAAGCTGCTGACGGCCGAGGACCCGGTGGAATACACCTTGGACGGCATCATGCAGGTGCCGGTGCAGGAAAGCATCGGCCTGACCTTCGCCCGCGCGCTGCGCGCCTTTTTGCGGCAAGACCCCGACCGCATCATGGTGGGTGAGATGCGTGACAAGGAGACCGCACAGATCGCCATTCAGGCCTCCCTCACGGGACACCTGGTGCTCAGTACCCTGCATACCAATGACTCGGCAGGTGCGGTCACGCGACTCATTGACATGGGCTGCGAGCCATTCCTGATCGCCGCCACCTTGGAAGGTGTCTTGGCACAACGACTCGTCCGCACCATTTGCAAAGACTGCCGCACCCCTTACGATCCAAGCCCCATTGTGCTGAACCAGCTTGGCCTGTCCCGCTCGGACATCGGCAACAAACAGTTCTTCACCGGCACAGGCTGCCCCACCTGCGGGAACAGCGGTTACAAGGGCCGCCGCGGGCTTTATGAACTCTTGGACATCTCCGACCCGTTGCGGGATCTGATCACCCAAAAGGCGCCCACCCTCGTCATCCGGCAAAAGGCCATTGAGCTGGGCATGGTCACCCTGCGCGAGGACGGCATCCGCAACATCTTTGACGGAACCACCACCATTGAAGAAGTACTGAAGTACACCTAGGCCGTTTTAAGGCCTGTTTGGGCCAAAACCGTCCATTTTCACGGTGGACAAAAGACCACGAACAAAGGTAGAATTTTTGACAAAAGCAGACTGAGAACCCCTCATCCCGACCCGTCACCATGCCAAAATTTCATTACATCGCACTCGACCAGGGCGGCCAGGAAACCGCCGGCGTCATTGACGCCCCGAACGAAGCGGACGCGGTCGGCCAACTGCGCCGTGGTCAGCTTTATCCGACTCAGGTCATTGAGGAAGGGAAGGGTGATACCTCCAAGATCAAGCGCGCGGCCCGCAGCACCGGCAATAAGGGACGCACCAAGGCGGGAGGCAAGGTTTCCGGTGGCGCCAAGGTCAAGAGCAAGGTGTTGATGATTTTCACCCGCCAGTTGGCCACTTTGATTGACTCGGGTCTGCCTCTGCTGCGCGGGCTTACTGTATTGGGACGGCAAGAGCCGCACCCCATCATGAAGAAGACCATCAATACGCTGGCCGAGTCCGTGCAGACTGGCAGCACCTTCTCCGAGAGTCTCCAGCAGTACCCCAAGATCTTCAACAAGCTCTATGTGAACATGGTGAAGGCCGGGGAATTGGGCGGTGTGCTTGAACTGGTGTTGAACCGCCTGGCGGAATACCAGGAAAAGGCCCAAAAGCTCAAGAACAAGATCGTGGCCGCGATGGTGTACCCCATCATCGTCATGGTGATCGCCGTGGGTATCATGATCTTCCTCATGATGGTCATCGTGCCCAAGTTCGAGAAGATCTTCGAAGACATGCTCGGTTCGCGCGACAAGCTGCCTGAGTTGACCAAATGGGTCATCGGCTTCAGCCGCTGGATCCAAAGCAATATCCTTTATCTTGGCGCGGGAGTGGCGGTTCTTGTGGTCGCCTGGCAAATCATCAAGGCGACGGCTGCGGGCCGCCGTATGATTGATGCCGTGAAGCTTAAGCTGCCGCTCTTCGGAGATGTGCAGCGCAAGAGTGCGATCTCCCGCTTCAGCCGCACGCTGGGCACGCTGGTCACGAGCGGTGTGCCCATCCTGCAGGCACTCAACATCACCCGTGAAACGGCTGGAAATGTAGTCATCTCCAACGCCATCAACAAGGTGCATGATGCGGTGAAGGAAGGGGAAAGCATGGTGGCTCCCCTCGAATCCAGCAAGGTCTTCCCTCCCATGGTCATCAGCATGGTGGACGTGGGTGAAGAAACAGGCCAGCTTCCCGAAATGCTGCTCAAGGTGGCGGACGTCTATGAAGACGAAGTGGACAACTCTGTCTCCGCCCTGACTTCCATGCTGGAACCGCTCATGATTGTGATCTTGGCCGTCGTCGTGGGGGTCATCGTGATGGCCCTTTTCCTGCCGCTCATCCAGATCATCCAGGGCATCAACGATCAGGGCAAGTAATCCGCGGATTCAATCACCCCCCATCCCCCCATGAAAACCCATCGGATCCCCACGGTGCGCCGACCCGGCGCGCCAGCTTTTACCCTCATTGAATTGATGGTGGTCGTTTCCATCATCGGTATCCTCGCAGCACTCTCGATTGGCGCCTTCACGATGGCCACCCAAACGGCCGCGCGAAACCGAACCCAAGCCACTCTTCAGGCCATCATAAGTGCGCTGGAAGTTTACAAAAAAGACAACGGCGACTACCCGAAGCCCAAGGACGCTACGTCCAATCACGGTCTTGATGTCAAAACCGGGGCGCAAATGCTCTACCAAGCGATCACGGGAGATGGCAACAACGAAATCGACTTGGGCTCTTCCACCGAGACTGGAAAAAATTCTCAAGGTCCAAGGGGGGTCAATCCCAAATTCCAGATCAACGGGGATTTCGTTCCCAACCAGAAGACCGATGGCACCTGGAGCCCCGGCAAGCTGAATTCCACGCTGGTGAGCAGTGCAAATGAGTTCTACCTCATCGACGGCTTCGGGCATCCCTTCCAGTATGACAAGGCCCAGCCCACCTCGGGCAACCCTCCGCCGACTCCGACCACCGTCAATCCCACCTATGATTTGTGGTCCTACGGGAACACCAATTCCACTGAGTCCACCGATGCCTCACTGAGCACCAAGGGCAACGCCACAGCCACGAGCATCTGGATCAAGAACTGGTAGCCTGCGGAATTTTTTCCGCCTGACCTTGGAATCACTGCAAAACCGTTACACGCGGGGCTTGTCATTCGCCCGGCTCTTCGGCATGTTTAGGGTCGTATGCTGGCGCGTGGCCCCGCAATTTGCTTCCTGATTCTTGGCGCCCTTTTCCTGATTCTTGGAGAAAACAGCGCGGACAGTCGGGAAAAGGATCCGTTCCCAGTGGAGGTGCTGTTTGAGTTGCCGCTTGCCCCGGCAGGAATGACCGTGACGCCGGACGGCTCCTTTGTCGTCAGCGTCAGCCACGAGGAGAAGCCTCAAAACCGTGTGGTGGAGATCAGCAAGCGGGGCAGTACCAAGCCGTTCCCTACGGTAGGAATCAGCCAGGCGGCCCAAGGCGAGCCGCTCACCCTGGATTCGGTGCAAGGCATGGAACTGGACCAGGAGGGCGTGGTCTGGATGCTGGACAACGGCCGCCTCAACGAAGCGCAGCCCAAGATCGTGGCTTGGGATGTGCCGCACAACAAACTCAGGCGCATTCTCAATCTCACCGCTCCAGCGGTGCTCCCGGGCTCCAATCTCGGGGACTTGGCCGTGGAACCGGGGCATCCTTTCATTTACCTTACTGACCCGGCGGGAGGGAGCAATGCTGCCCTGCTCGTGGTGGACAGCTCTACCGGCCTGGTGCGGCGTGTGCTCCAAGGGCATCCCTCCGTGGTGCCCGTGACCGGTTTGGATCTCATCATTGACGGGCAAAAGATCCAGACCAAGCGTCTGGACGGCAGCTTGGCCGACCCCATGGGCGGCGTGCGCTCCTTTGCTTTGGACAAGCGCGGCGAGTGGCTCTATTTCGGCCCCATGCGGTCCTTGAAGCTCTATCGCATCAAAACGGAGCATCTGCGCAATCCGGACCTGAGCCAGGAAAAGCTCGCGGGACTCGTGGAGGAATACTGCGCCAAGCCGCTGAGTTCCGGCATCAGTCTGGACTCCAAGGGAAACATCTATGTAGCCGACCTCTCGGGCAAAGCCATTGGCATGATCAACGCAGGCAACCGCCAGTATCACGTGCTGGTGTCCGACCCACGCTTCATTTGGCCGGACGGATTGTGCTTCGGTGCAGATGGCCGGTTGTATTTCTTCAACAACGTGCGCCAAGTGCGGAGCCGCCCCGACCAAGAAGGAGGTGCGGACGCGCCGACCAACTACCTCTTCCGCCTGCAAACGCCCGGATCGGGAAGAATGGGCGACTGAAGGACGAAACGGAGAGGTTGTTGCTAAATTTCCTGTTGAGAATTCCCACATCCCGCCGATGTTCGCCATCCACCCCGTAAATTAATGCTCACGTGGCGGAATTGGTAGGCGCGCAAGATTCAGGATCTTGTGGGGCAACCCGTGGAGGTTCGAGTCCTCTCGTGAGCACCACCCCTTTTCAGGAAAAGCCCGCGGAAAGCATGGAGCAAGGCGAGGCAAAAAATGGCCAGGACGCGGGATTCGTGCGCCAAGCTTTCCAGAAGATAGCACCGCGCTATGTCCTCACAAACCATGTGTTGAGCTTGGGCGTCGACGTGTGGTGGAGGAAAGTCACCGCGGAGCGAGTGGCCCAGCGAAAACCAGATACCATTTTGGACTTGGCGACTGGCAGCGGCGATCTGGCCGCAGAAGTCCAGAAATGGTGTCCGGAGGCCATGGTAATCGGTGCGGACTTTTCCCAACCTATGCTGGAAGAAGCACGCGGTCGGGGTCTGAAACGGCTCATGGTCGCGGATGCCATGAACCTGCCGGTAGCAGACGCGACGGTGGACGTCGTGACGGTGGCCTTTGGACTGCGGAACATGGCCTCGTGGCCTGGCGCCCTGTGTGAAATGAGCCGCGTGCTGCGACCCGGGGGTTCCTTGTTCGTGCTGGACTTCTCCCTGCCCTCTTCCGCACCGGTGAGAAGCGCCCACCTTTTCTATCTCCGTCATATCATGCCACGCGTGGCCGGACTCATCACGGGCGAGCGCGGCGCCTACGAGTATCTCTGCAGTTCCATCGAAAAATTCCCACGCGGAGAGGAAATGTGCGCCCTGATGCGCGCCAATGGCTTTAAGAATGCCACCGCGCGACCGCTGACCTTTGGCGCTGCGTCCCTGTACGAAGCGGAGAAATAAAACCCGGATTCACCGAGTCTCAGCCACTTGGATCCAAGTGGCTTCACCACAAAAGGTGCGGGCTTTTTGGGCGAGGGACGCGGCCTCCACACCGTCACGCGTCACGGCGTAAACGGTCGAGCCAGAACCTGACATGAGGGCGGCCCGGGTTTCAGACTGCCCAAGAAGCCACGTCTTCAGAGCAGGCAACAACGCCCACTTCTGGAACACCGGGCGCTCGAGGTCGTTGACTATCTCACCCCATTCGCTGAGCTGCGGTGCGTACAACACTCCCTGGAGTTCCTGAGAGCCCGCCCAGTTCTTGTAGGCCCACGGCGTGGAAACCCCAAAGGGCGGCTTGATGAGCACCAGCGGCAGCTTCCACGGAAAATCTACAGGCGTGACGATCTCGCCTCGACCCGTGGCGTCGCACGCGCAGCCATGAATAAAAAACGGCACGTCGGAACCCAAGGCGGCGGCAATTTCCAGCAATCGCTGCAACGGCAGCGGCTTGCCGCAGAGATCGTTGAGTCCGCGCAACACAGTGGCCGCATCACTGCTGCCCCCACCGAGACCAGCGCCATGGGGAATCCGCTTCTCCAAGTGAAGGCTCCAGCCTTTCCGGATGTTGCTGGCAGCCTCAAAGGCTCGCAAGGCACGCACCGCAAGGTTGGATTCGTCCGCGGGCACGGTCGGATCCGAACACGTGAAGCGCAGCGAGCTGCCGGTTGTCTCCTTGAGCGTGACCTCATCCGCCAAAGACAGAGGGAGCATACGGGTGCTCACCTCATGAAAGCCATCTTCCCGTTTGCCGAGGATTCGAAGCCAGAGATTGATTTTGGCCGGAGCCGGCAAGCGCACCTGGGGGAGTTTCATCCTTCTGAACTATTTACTGCACAGTGGTTTTTAACCGTTGTTTTTGAGAATAAAACTTGCACGCACGCAAGTAAATCCTTGTCAACGCTCATTCGTATTGTTTAGCCTAACCGCAAATATCATTCCGCTTTCTCCCCTGGAGCGCCGCCCTTTTTCCACGTTATGAAGAAATCCACGCGCCCTGCACCGAAGAAATCTCCGGCGAAAAAGCCCGCACCGAAAGCTAAATCCAAGCCAGCTCCTGCCAAAAAAGCGCCGCCGGCGAAGCGCGCGCCTGCTTCTGCCCCCATTTTGGCGTGGGAGAATGATCCCGATTCCGGTCTGAAGCCCCAGAAGCGTCCCTCCCCCACTCTGACGCTTGCCCCATTACCACTTCAAATTGAAGGTGCGGCGCCAAAACCAGCCCTCTACCCGGCAGGCACTCCCAACTTCCGTTACTGGACAGCAGCCGACTCGCTGCGTCGCGCCAAAGATTTCTGGAAACACCATCTGCCGGATGGCAGCGAATGGCACGGCGGGGTCACTCTGGCCGTTCACCTGGACGCCGGCGAGGACCTCAACGCCTACTACGACCGCAAGTCCCTCTCCTTCTACCACGGGACGGTCAAAGGAACGACGATCCACACCTGCGAAAGCGGCGACATTGTGAGCCATGAGTTTGGCCATGCCGTGTTGGACCTGCTGCGGCCCGACCTGTGGGATGCGGCTTTGGATGAAGTGGCCGCTTTCCACGAGTCCTTTAGCGACCTCTCCGCCATGCTCACCGCGCTGCAGCTCTCCACGGTGCGCGCCGCGGTGCTCAAGGAAACCGGAGGTCATCTTTACCGCGATTCCATTCTCTCTCGCCTTGTAGGTCAGATGGGCAAGGCGATCCACGGGATGAACCCGCAGGCCGCCCCGGCGGACTGCCTGCGCAATGCGGTGAACTCCTTCTTTTACCGCGATCCGATGCACCTGCCGCCGGACGCCCCGCACAACGAACTCTCCTCCGAGCCGCATTCGTTTTCACGGCTTTTCACGGGCGCGATGTTCGAGGCAATGGCTGGCATGCTGAAACTCATCACCGACAAGCCCCGTGAAGAAGACCTCGAAAAGCTGAGCCATGACACGGGTGCGCTTCTGTCGCGTGCCGTGCAGTCGGCAGCGCTCAGCGCGGCCTTTTTTAGTGAAGTAGCGGCCCAGGTGATCTGGGCGGATACGTCCCTCTTCAACGGAAAGTATGAGGAGGCCCTGCGCAGTGCGTTTGTGCGCCGTGGTCTTCTTTCACTCGAAGCTGCCCGCTCACTGCGCGCCGAAGCCGCGCGCGCCGTGGTAACAAAGCCCACGCCGGGCGATGAAATGCCGCGCGGACGCGACATGATGATGCGCGCCAGCGCCTTTGGTTTGACGGAGGGCGCCATCGTGGTGCGCACCGCATCGTTCTCGCGGCGAGGCCTCATTGCGCCAGCCTCGCCGGATACGGGTTCCACGCCGGTGCCGGGAGTAGAGCAGGCCACCCAATCGTTCCTGGAGACCTTGTTCCGCCGCGGCCGTGTCGATTTCAGCCAGCTCAAAGCAGGCATCAGCGCGGTGTCGCATCCGACGGTGCGGCGCAAGACTCACTACCTGGTGGAGCAGAACGGCCAGTTCCATCTAAAGCGCAGGTGCTTCGACGATGGCTACGATGGTTGACGAAGGAGGCAGGTCGCCGAAAGGAAACGGCAGCGCCATGGCCTTTCGTATTCACGATCTGCCGGAGGAAGACCGGCCTCGCGAACGTCTCCTGAAACAGGGGGCGGAGGCGCTGAGCAATGCCGAATTGCTGGCCATCTTCATCAACACCGGAGTGAAGGGCGAGAACGCCATCCAGGTGGCGCAGCGGCTCCTCAACGAATTTAAAAGCCTCCGTGAAATCGCACGGCGCGGCGCCAAGGAACTGGCGGACGTGCACGGACTTGGGCCCGCGAAGGCGGCGCACATTGCCGCAGCACTGGAACTGGGCCGGCGTGCGGCGCGGGAAGAACTGCGGCTGCAGAAGATGGACTCGCCCGAGCGGGTCTACGCCTACTTGGGCGAAGACATGTCGCACCTCGGATTTGAAACGGTACGCGTACTCCTGCTGAACACACGGATGGAGATGGTCCACGACGAGGTCATTTTCCAAGGTTCGCTCAACGAGAGCGTGGCGCACCCGCGCGAGGTGCTGCGCTGCGCGGTGGTGCACCGTGCCCACGCCTTTGTCCTCGCGCACAATCATCCCAGCGGTGACCCCAGCCCGAGCGAGGCCGATCGCAATTTCACCCGGCGCATCCGTGACGCGGCGCAAATGATGAAGATCGATTTCTCCGACCACATCATCATTGGTGCGCCGCGCAGCGGCAGCCGGCCCTACTTTAGCTTCCGGGAATCAGGGATGCTGTGATGGCACGGAGTTGGGGTTGATTTGTGCGGCGTTGCGGTGTTGAGAAGGACTTCCCAAGTATGGCCGCCACGGTTCATCCCACCGCCATCATCTCCGCCGAGGCTCACATTGATCCCACGGTGGAAATTGGCGCCTATGTCATCATCGAAGGCCCAGTGAAGATTGCGGCGGAGTGCAAAATTGCGCCGCATGCTCAAATCGTGGGTGAAGTGGAAATCGGCGAAGAAACCAGCATCGGCCGCGGCGCGGTAATCGGCGACCTGCCGCAGGACTTGGGATTCAATCCCGCGACTGCCAGCGGCGTGCGCTTGGGAAAAAAGAATGTCATCCGCGAGCACGTGACGATTCACCGCAGCAGCAAGGCGGGCGGCTTTACCACTTTGGGCGACGGCAATTTCATCATGGTAGGCGCGCATTTCGGCCATGATGTGGAAGTGGGAAACAGCAATGTCATCGCCAATGACGTGCTGCTGGCGGGACACGTCCACGTGGGGAACAACACCTTCATTGGCGGAGGCGCCGTGTTTCACCAGTTCCTGCGCATCGGGGACTACTGCGTGATCCAAGGCAATGGCAGTTTCAGCAAGGACATCCCCCACTACTGCGCTGCGCAGCGCACCAACCGCATCACGGGTCTGAATGTCATCGGTCTGCGCCGGCAGGGCTTCACCACGGACCAGCGCGCGGAAATGAAGGAGTTTTTCGGCCTCGTATTCCGCGAAGGTCACAACCTCAGCCAGGCCCTCCGCGAAGCACGGGCACGGACTTGGTCCCCCCAGGTGGAAAAATTGCTGCTATTTTTGGAGGCTCCGAGCAAAAAAGGGGTCTGCCAGCTCCGTTTAGGGAGCCCGGATGATTGATTGGCGGAAGGCGGACGAACGTTTGTCTTTCGAAAAAACCACTTGCCGCCTCCAGCGCGTATTTGCACAATCACCCTCCGTTTATTCAATCCACTTCAAACGCTAAATATATCATGAGCAAAATCGTTCCTCTCATCTCCTCCGGTGTCGCCGGTCCTCTCGGCGTGCTTCACCTACCGCGTCTTTGGGAAAAGGCTTCCTTGGAAGCCGTGGGCAAACTCCATCCGGACTATCCCGGCGCCGGCAAAGGTTACGACCAGATGGTGCTGGACGGCCTTGGCCTCGACCGCACGGAATTCCTCAATTACATCAAGAGCAGCAAGCCCACCTACATCCAGCTCGAGAGCTGGGTGCTCGCGAAAAAGGGCGGCTCCCTCGACCAAGCCGCGGTGAAGAAGCTCAACGACGCCATCAAGGGCTACATCCACGATGACGGCACCCGCAAGAGCATCCTCGACGCCTCCGGCCGCCACGACGACGGCAGCATCAAGGACGCCGTGAACCTGAACAACCTCGACGACTGGCAAACCTTCTACAACGAAGAGCTGAAGTAAGCCGCCGCAGGTGCTTCACCTGTCCGAATATTCTGGGCCCGGAGTCCGTGACTCCGGGCCTTTTTTTGCGCGAATCAGGCGGGCTTTTGGCAACAATCCTTTGATTTTACCCTTTCCAGCACGCTAAAATAGCCCCGCAAAGCAAGCATGAAACGACTCATTCCCGGCGGACTCCTCATTGCAGTGGAAGGCATTGATGGCGCGGGCAAGACAACGGTGGCCGCGACCTTGGCGCAATGGTGTGGGGAACGCGGCATGCTCTGCGCGCTTTCCAAGGAACCGACGAGCCTCCGGTCCGGCCTCCGACTTCGCGAATCCGCCGCCAGTGGGCGGCTCACGTTGGAACAGGAACTGGAGCTTTTTCATCAGGACCGGGAGGAACACGCCGCCCGCTCCATCCGCCCGGCGCTGGAGGAATGCGCCATCGTGATTCTGGACCGCTATTATTGGAGCACGGCCGCTTACCAAGGCGCGCGTGGGGCGGATGTGGGAGCGGTGCTGGAGTTCAACGAGCAAAATTTTCCTGTGCCGGACCTCGTGCTGCTGCTGGACCTGCCGGTGGAATCGGGACAGCGGCGCATCCGCGTGCGTGGAGACCAACCCAACGCCTTCGAGTTGGCAGAGAGCCTGGAGAAGGCCCGGCAAATCTTCCTGGACTTGCCTGCCAAAAGCTCCGCCCGCAGCATCAAGGTGGATGCCTCCCGTCCGTGGCGCGATGTCTCCAAAGAATGCCTGCATCATTTCCAGCAGACCGCGATGCAGAAGCTTTGGAAAACCGCCGACCCAAGAACTATTTCCAGCGATACTCTGGCGATGTTTGGGGAGTGAAGGGCAATGCCCAAAACTTCTATAGTTGCACCCCCCTCCGTTCCTGCCCAAAGTCGGCTCTCTTTCTCTTATGAGCGCACGCAAAGGCATCGTTCTCGCTGGTGGCAGCGGCACCCGGTTGTATCCGCTTACCATTGCGGTGAGCAAGCAACTCATGCCGGTCTATGACAAGCCGATGATCTACTACCCGCTCTCCGCGCTGATGCTGGCAGACATTCGGGACGTCCTCGTCATCTCCACGCCACATGATTTGCCGGGATTCAAGAAGCTGCTCGGAGACGGGTCGCATTGTGGCCTTCGCATCGAATATGCGGAGCAGCCCAAGCCCGAGGGGCTCGCCCAAGCCTTCCTCATTGGCGAAAAATTCCTTGGCGGTTCCAAAGCCGCGCTGGTGCTGGGTGACAACCTTTTCTACGGCACGCAGTTCCGCAAGGCCGTGGAGCGCGCCAGCGAGCGCGAGCACGGCGCCACCATCTTCGGCTACTACACGGCCACTCCGGAAATCTATGGTGTGGTGGAATTTGACCAGCAGGGCAAGGCGATCTCACTGGAAGAAAAGCCCAAGCAGCCCAAGTCCAACTACGCGGTGCCGGGCCTCTATTTCTACGATGCCGACGTGGTCCCGATGGCCAGGAGCCTGAAGCCCTCTGCCCGCGGCGAGCTCGAGATCACCGACCTCAACCGCCTCTACCTCGAGCAGGGCCGGCTCCACGTCGAGCTCTTCGGCCGC
>Ga0265327_10001932_pt1 | contig 23922 bp, 26 predicted proteins | sample 41621metaG_FD_202089 | JGI IMG/M metagenome (GOLD analysis project Ga0265327, IMG submission 202089) | Rhizosphere microbial communities from Carex aquatilis grown in University of Washington, Seatle, WA, United States - 4-16-21 metaG | ecosystem: Host-associated > Plants > Roots > Rhizosphere...
GGTTTGGCGCCAAGGAAGCGACTCATTGGCGGTCGCAGGGTCTCGATGTGAAGGCTGCCAGGTCTCAACGAGATGGCTACCGCATTGCGGGATCAGCTGTCGAATCCGCGCCGCCTGAGGGTCGACCGTGACGGGATCGCAAGTCCAGCTGAGCCTGCTAACCGATACCGGATCGTACCGCCGATTCCACGCGCCTCACTATTGCGAACGGTTGAAGTTGTCGGCTCGAGGTGGATGACGTGGATCATTTGGATCATCAGATAGTGCTGCGTATGACAAGCGGAGCACCCGATGCCATCGTGATCATTGACCTTCAAGGTCTGATCCGCTACTGGAACAGAGGCGCAGAGCGAATCTTCGGACACGACGCGTCAGAGGTGATGGGCACCACTTTGGAAGTGATCATCCCGGAGCGACTGAGGAAGCGCCATCGTGAAGGATTCCTGGCAGCCATGGCACGCGGAACCACCAGGTACGGAGAGAACGACCTGTTGGCAGTACCGGCCATTGCCGCAGACGGAAGGACGATATCGATCGAGTTTTGCGTGGTCTTGCTGCCGGGTGTGGACGGGGTTGTGCACTACGTAGGCGCGATCATTCGTGACGTCACCGCGAGGCGTGCTCGCGAGCAGGAATTGAGTCGGCGGCTCGGGGACCTTGCTTCGGAATCACCAGCAACTAGTGGAGGGTCCTGAATACGAGTAAGCCAGTTGACCCGCAGCACGTTCGGATGCCGGTAGAAACCTTGATTCAGGAGAAGGAAACTGGAGAGCGAACTCTTGTGGATCGAAGGTTTGCTACCGCTGCCGATCGGTGCTGCATTCGTCGTTGCACTCCGATGTGTGAATCCATGCCCCTGCCTCTATGGCTCGATGAAGATGCACTCACCCGGGCACTCCTCGGCAGCCTCGGTGACCGCTTCCTCGAGTTCCGAGGGCACCTGCGCCAGGCCTTGAGCACCACCCGGATCGTTCTTCACCTCGCTTCCCTCTTTGACATAGGCGAGTCCGTCGTCGAGCAACGTGAAGACTGCCGGCGCGATCTCCTCACAGAGCCCATCGCCCGTGCACAAATCTTGATCGATCCAGACCTTCATGGTGGAGTGTTCTCCTTTGGTGGCAATGCGCGGCGCCGCTTCATCCGATCAATACAGTCCGAGTTCGAGACGGGCGACCTCGGTCAACCGGCTTTGGTCCCACGGCGGGTCCCACACCAGTTCGACATCGACTTCGCTGACGCCGGGAACCATCTGCACCCGAGCACAGGCGTCATCCTTGAGAATGTCGCCCATGCCACAACCCGGAGCGGTCATTGACATCTTGATCTCCACCCGGTGACTTCCGTCTGCCAGCAGATGCGCGTCACACGCGTAGATCAACCCAAGATCGACCACGTTGATCGGGATCTCCGGGTCGAAGACCGTCTTCAGCTGTTCGAATACCCGTTCGAGCTCGAAGGGGCCCAATGGCGCAATATCCTCCTCGTCCGGTTCGCCGTCGAGCCCCAGTGTGTAGGCATCCTCGGAGGAGATCCGGGCCAGGTGACCACGTTCGGTCTGGACGGTGATGGTGCCACCGAGAGCCTGGGTGACCACCACTCGTTCGCCCGCTTGGAGCGTCACCTTCTGGCCGCTCGGAATCAGCGTGACATCGCAGTCGTGTCCGAGTTCGATCGGTGTGTGTCGCGGTGAGCTCATCGGTGCCTACTTCCTGGTGATCCATCCGTCGTCGACTTCGAGGGCGCGTCGAAGCGCGAACGTTGCGCAATTGATCCCCATCGGGACTTCGACAGTCCGGCGCGGACGGCGAAACGGTCTAAGTGCGCCAAGCCGATCTCACTGTCGGATCGCTCGGTGATTGTGGCGTGGACGTCCCCGCGCAGAGCGAGGGCTTCTGCTTCGCTCCTGCCGGCAGACATCGTGGTCATCCGCGAAGCGGAATTCTGCGAGATGGACCTCCTTGATCCCTCGAAGCCGCTGTCGTTGGTGCGACCGTGGTTGAGCTCCAGATGGACGGTGAACTCGTCGCTCCATGGACGGCTCACGCCTTCGGTTGTCCGCTTCGCACTCGCGAGTCTCTGGTAGTTGTGGGGATGGCGAACGTGGTCGCTGATCAGCTCTTCGTCGATATTGCCCAGGTCATTACTCATCGGAGCGTGCCCCTGTCGCGTCTTCGAACGTCAAGAGCTGACCGGCGACCAGCGTGCCCACGTGGGTACGAAGTGTCTTGGAGGGGATCAGATCCAGCACCTCGCGGACGAACGCATAGGTAAGAAGCGCCCGCGCCGCCTCGTGGGGCACTCCTCGCGACCGTAGGTAGAACAGTGCCTCGCCATCGAGCGCCCCTACGGCTGCGCCGTGGGTGCACTTCACGTCGTCGGTGAGGATCTCGAGTCGTGGTCGGGTGTCGATCTCGGCGTGGTCGGAAAGCAGCAGGTTCTTGTTGGTCTGGCTGGCATCCGTACCCTCGGCGCCGGGCCACACGATGATGCGCCCGTTGAACACCCCGTGACCGCACTCGTCGGCGATGCCCTTGTAGAGCTGGCGGCTGGTGCACCGGGGGACGGCATGTTCGATCAGGACCGGATTGTCGTGGTGCTGGTCACCTCGTGGCAGGTACAGCCCATCGATGCTGACGCCCGCCCCTTCGCCTTCGAGGCGCACCCGCACCTCATTGCGGGCGATCTTCGACCCCAGTGCCACCGAGCCCGATGAGAACCGGCTGTCGGGTCCCAGGCGGACGTCGAGCAGTGCAAGGTGGAACCCGGTGTCGAGTTCGTCCTGGATCTTGTAGTGCTCGACGTGCGCTCCCTCCTCGAGGACCACTTGAGTCACCGCGTTGGTGCACGTGGTGTTGCCGGAGATCCCGGCATAGGTTTCGATGACCGCCGCCCGGCTGCCCGGGCCGGCCAGGATCAGGGAATGCGGGGCGGAGACGACGGGGGACCCCTGGGCCTCCGAGAGGTACACCAACTCGATGGGCATAGTGACATGGGCGTCGGCAGGAAGATGGACGAACGCCCCGTCCTCGAAGAGGCAGGTATTGAGTGCAGTGAAGGCGTGGTCGGACTCGGAGAAGGGGTGCGCGAAGAACGGTTCGAGCACCGCTCCTCCCTCAGCCAGAACTGAGGCCAGGTTCGTCACCGTGACACCCTCCGGCAGCTCGGTGATCGATGACAGCTCTGGGGCGAAGAAGCCGTTGACGAAGACCAACCGAGTGCTGGCCGCATCGATGGTCAACGCGTCGACGGTGGCTGGCGAGATCCGGTGGTCAGCTCCGGCCGCTGCATGCTCGAACGGCACATCCAACAGGGGCCCGAGTCGCGTGTACTTCCAGTCCTCGTCCTTGAGCGTCGGGAATCCGCGCGTTATCGCCCACTCGGCGGACTCGTGGCGGGCCTGGGTCAGCCAGGTAGGACCACGTCCATGGGATGGGAGCCCCAGGCGGGAGAGCAGCTCGGCGACGGTCGAGATAGCCCCAGTTCTCCCCTCCGGGGTCGACGTGGCTGTGGAGGTGACGGTGGTCACGGCGTTGCTCCCACCGATGCCGTTCGGTCCGACGCCGTCTCTTGGCTGAGATCGGCGTAGCCGTGCTCTTCGAGTTCGAATGCCAGATCCTTGTCGCCCGAGCGGACAATCCGACCCGCGGCCATCACATGGACCCGATCGGGGACGAGGTAGTCGAGGAGCCGCTGATGATGGGTGATGACGATCATGGCTCGATCGGGACGTCGGAGCGCGTTCACCCCACCGGCGACGATTCGGAGGGCATCGATGTCGAGGCCGGAGTCGGTCTCGTCCAAGATGGCGAGCTTCGGCTCGAGAATCGTCATCTGCAGGATCTCGTTGCGCTTCTTCTCACCCCCGGAGAACCCCTCGTTGACCGACCGGCCCATGAAGCTCTCGTCCATCTCAACGAGGTTCATCCGCTCCCGAGCCAAGGCGAGGAAGCCCATAACATCGAGCTCCTCGAGCCCGCGTCGCCGGCGCACCGAATTGAGCGCCATGCGTAGGAAGTACAGGTTGCCCACCCCGGGGATCTCCACCGGGTGTTGGAAGGCGAGGAAGAGGCCGGCCGCGGCACGGTCCTCGGGGGACAGGGCGAGCAGGTCCTCGTTCTCGAACCGGACCGTGCCGGTGATGTCGTAGGCCTCGTGGCCGGCAAGCACATTGGCGAGGGTGCTCTTGCCCGAGCCGTTCGGGCCCATGATGGCGTGTACTTCGCCCGCCGCAACTTCGAGGTTGACTCCCCGGAGGATCTCGTTGTCACCGATCTGGGCGTGGAGGTTCTCGATCTGCAGCATCATCCGACGCTTCCTTCCAGACTGACACTCAGGAGCCGTTGGGCCTCGACAGCGAATTCCATGGGCAACTCCTTGAAGACTTCGCGGCAGAAGCCGTTCACGATCATGGAAACGGCGTCCTCCTCGGAGATCCCCCGCTGGCGGCAGTAGAAGAGCTGGTCGTCGCTGATCTTGGAGGTGGAGGCCTCGTGTTCGACCTGTGCGCTCGGATGCTCCACCTCGATATACGGGAACGTGTGGGCACCGCTATCGCTGCCTAGGAGCAACGAATCGCACCGCGTGTGGTTCCTGGCTCCTTCGGCTGAACGCAACGTCTTCACCAGACCGCGGTAGGTGTTCTGGCCGTGACCGGCCGAGATCGCCTTCGAGACGATGGTGCTGCGTGTGTTCTTGCCGATGTGGATCATCTTGGTGCCGGTGTCCGCCTGTTGGTGGTTGGCGGTGAGAGCGACCGAATAGAACTCCCCGACCGAGTTGTCACCTTGGAGGATGACCCCGGGGTACTTCCACGTGATGGCTGAGCCCGTCTCGACCTGTGTCCACGAGATCTTGGAGTTCGCTCCCACGCACTTGCCCCGCTTGGTGACGAAGTTGTAGATACCGCCGCGCCCATCGGCATCTCCCGGGTACCAGTTCTGGACGGTGGAGTACTTGATCCGCGCCCCTTCGAGGGCCACGAGCTCGACGACCGCCGCGTGGAGCTGGTTCTCGTCCCGCATCGGTGCGGTGCAGCCCTCGAGATAGCTCACGTCCGCACCCTCTTCGGCGACGATGAGGGTGCGTTCGAACTGTCCGGTGTTGGCGGTATTGATGCGGAAGTAGGTGGAGAGCTCCATGGGACAGTGGACGCCTCTGGGGATGAAGCAGAATGAGCCGTCGGTGAAGACGGCCGAGTTGAGCGTGGCGAAGTAGTTGTCCCGGTAGGGGACCACCGAGCCGAGGTAGGGGCGCACCAGCTCCGGGTGGTTCTGCACCGCTTCGGAGAACGAGCAGAAGATGACGCCCACATCGGCCAGCTTTTGCTTGAACGTGGTGGCCACTGATACCGAGTCGACGATGGCGTCCACTGCCACGCCGCTGAGGCGCTCCTGCTCGGCGAGCGAGATCCCGAGTTTGTCGAACATGGTCCGCAGTTCGGGGTCCACCTCGTCGAGGCTCGCCAGTTGCGGCTTCGGCTTGGGGGCGGCGTAGTAGATGATGTCCTGGTAGTCGATGGGCCCGTAGTGGACGTTCTGCCAGTCAGGCTCCTCCAGCGTGATCCAGTGCCGGTACGCCTGCAAGCGCCACTCGAGCAGCCAGTCCGGCTCGTGCTTCTTGGCCGAGATCAGCCGGATGACGTCCTCGCTCAGACCCTTGGGCACGACGTCGGTGTCGAGGTCGGTGGAGAACCCGTACTGGTACTCCTGGCCAACCAGCTCCCGGACGTCGTCCGACACGCCGGTCACGGCGTTGCCTTCCAACCGGGGCACTCCTCGGTGCCGGGGGACGGCGGATGCATCGGTGAGCTTGTTCTGCCCTTAGCAAGGACGCGTGGCGGACACCGGGGAGGCCGCGGGGCTCGGACCGGACTCCACAGTCCCTTCTCGGCCTCATCCATCGAGCTGTGCCTGGTGGCCGTGAGGAAGCACGTCGCTGTCTCCTTGCCGACCGGCGGGCGTTCCCGCGGGCGGGTCGTTGCCGGTAACTGGAAGTCGTACTCTGATGCTACTTATACAAGTATAGCCTTGTAAAACTAACGACAGAGCGCCCCGGAGGAGTAGGCTTTTCGCATGGACAGCGTTCCTGTGGAGTCAGTCGAACTGTCGCCGGCCCAGCAGCACGTCCTCGTCGCCGTGAAGCGTCGTGGCGAGGCGTCAGCCGACGCTGTGGCGGAGGCCGTGGGGACTACCCCGAGTGCTGTCCGCCAGCATTTGGCCGCGCTCAAGTCCGGTGGGTTCGTCGCCTCGCGTCAAGAACGAGGACGGTCGGGACGGCCGGTCGATCTCTACCACGGCACCGAGTTGGGCGAATCCCTGTTTGCCGGGCGGTCGGCTGTTGACCTCTCGGTCGAGCTGCTCGGCAACCTCCAGGCCGAGGACCCCGAGTTGGTCTCGCGCGTCTTCGAGCGACGCCGGCAACGGCGGGTCGAGCAGTGCCAGGATCAGCTGACAGACAAGACGCTCGCCGAGAAGGTGGCCAGTCTGGACGAGATCCTCGACAGCGAGGGGTACATGGCAGGTGTCGAAAGGCTGCCCGCTGACAGCTATCGACTCACGCTCCACAGCTGTGCCATCTGGGCGGTGGCCTCCCGCTTCGGTCCGGCGTGCGCCACCGAGCTCGAGTTCATTCAGGAGCTTCTCCCGGAGGCGGAAGTAACTCGGGTAGCGCACAAAGTAGCGGGCGCGTATGTCTGCGCGTTCGAGATCCGGCCACGTGGGACCACGCCTCGGTCCTCGCATCCAAAGGCGTTGCGCGACCTGACATCGGCGTGAAGTCTGCCGTGAACTCCTGCGGGTCGAGAACGTCGTGGAAGGAGCGGTAGGGGAGCCGACAGGGATATCGAGGTGCTTTCGCTGCCGTAACGGGGTGTTGGCGAACCACCGGTCCGCCTCCCATGAGAGCGCCCTGGCCGTCAGGAGCAGCGGACCAGGTTCAGTCGTACTTCTCGACCTGGACGTGGTCCGGATCGACCCCGAGTTCGGTTAGCCACCCCTGTACGGCTTCGACCATTGCGGGTGGCCCGCAGATATAGGTATGCCTCGGGAACTGCCCCGCCACAACCTCGGCCACCATGGACCTGTCGATCCGGCGATGGTGGCTCGCCCGCGGATCGTCCGGATCTCGGGTGAAGGTGTGGACGACCTCCAGCCACGAGTGTCGGGCGGCCAGATCGGACAGGTCGCGGTGGTAGAACGCATAGTCGAAGTTGCTCGACGAGGACACGAGACGCACGGGAATGGCAAGCTGCGCCACCGCCGCGTAGCGGATCATGCTCATGAGCGGGACGATCCCGCTACCCGCTCCGATCAACAGGACCGGTCCGCCGTCATCTGCCGTCCAGGTGAAACGCCCGACTGGTCCCCGCACTTCGATGTGATCGCCTGGGGATAGATCGCGAACCAGGCGTGGCGAGATCAGCCCGTCGGGGATCTCACGCACCCCGAGGTCGATGACCGAGGGATCCGGCAGGGGTGGAGAGGCAATCGAATAGGCACGCTGAATGGGGCCAGTTCGTCCAGGTACCGCCAGACGCACGTTGTAATACTGGCCGGGAAGAAAGCCGGTCGACTCCTCGAGTTGAAGCCGCAGGGTCACGGCATCTGGCGCCTCCTCGATGATCTCGGCGACGTGGGCGTTCTCCCAGCGTGGAGGCTTACGTTTCGGGACGTCACGGGCCTTGCGGCCAGACGTTACCGGAGTGACGAGCGATCTGGTGTCGATGTCGAGCGAGCGATCCACGACCCAAGTATTTCACTAGTAGAAGCTAGAACAAAGAGATTTCTGGATTTGCCGAGATCGGCCGGTTGTGCCAGTGGGTGCCTGCTCGACGAAGATGCAGGCGCGCCATGGGTGTCAGTGGCCCGACCGAAGTTCAGATGGGACGTCGGGCCTTGAAGGTTCGGGGGTCGCGCCCGGCACGTTGGGCGACGAATCGTGCATTCGCCGTCCTCAGGTCCTCGTCGGGCATTTCGCGCGCTGCGTACTCGTCGACTCGCAACAGTGGTAGGGGTCGTCCGGGTCGGCAGGGCCCAAGCGGTTAGTCAATCAACGTCAGCATTCGCCTTTCGGCTGCGACAACTGTCTGTTCCAAGAGAAGGGCAATCGTCATTGGTCCGACGCCCCCGGGTACCGGAGTGATGAAGCCGGCGATGGGAAGGGCCTCCCTGAAGTTCACGTCCCCCGTGGCACCTTGGTAGTAACCAGCGTCGATGACTACGACACCGGGCTTCAGCCAGCCTCCTGCCACAAAGTTCGGTTGACCAACGGCCGCTACGACGAGGTCGGCCGACCGGACGATCGCCGGGAGGTCGCGAGAGTGGGACTGGCAAAAGGTCACGGTCGCACCACGCTCGAGGAGGAGCATCCCCATGGGCTTACCGAGGACCGCACTGTGGCCGATGACCACGGCATGCAACCCTGCGGGGTCGATATCGTATTCATCCAGGAGACGGACAATCCCAGCCGGCGCACAGGATGCAAAACCCGGGAGCCCCAGTGCCATGGCCGCGAACGAATGTGCGGTCACTCCGTCAACATCCTTCTCCGGCACGATCGCCTCGTATGATGATCGTTCGTCGATGTGTGGTGGGACTGGATGTTGCAGGAGGATGCCGTCGACAGTGGTGTCTGTTGACAATTCCGTGACAGCCCCGACAACTTGCGCGGTGGTTGAAGTCGTCGGCAGGTGGATCAGCCTTGAGGCAAGTCCGGCTTCCTCGCACCGCGACCTCTTCATCTTCACGTACCTGATCGACGCGGGATCCTCACCAACCAGCACGGCAGCGAGGCAGGGTGGACGCCCGGCCTCCCGAGCGAAACGATGAGAACGCTCGGACGTCTCATCGAGGACTCTGCGCGCAAGCGTCGTCCCGTCCATGATCTGAGCTTTGGCTGAATTGGGCATGACCTCTCCTCAAGCCGTTGACATCGAAGGTCCGGATGGCAATTCCCTACCGGCTTCAGCAGTCACAACATCCTTAGGTCGATTTCCCCTTCAGCGCTGGCCTTGACCCGACGGCAGCGTATTCGCTTCGGAATGCCACGGCTGGAATTTGCCGAAGGGCTACAGGCGGGAAACCCTCCGGACCAATTTCGCGAGCGACCGACTTTCAAAAGCGTGATGATCGGTGAGGATAATGATCGCAGGTGCGACCGGACTCAGGCCAGCACACGGGCGACCTGTTCTTGGAGTCGGGGAATCAGGTCCCGCTCGAACCAGGGATTGCGGCGTAGCCACATGTTGTTCCGCGGACTTGGGTGTGGGAGTGGGACCAATTCTGGCCAATAGTGCCGCCAGGCTGCGACCCGTGCGGTGACCGAAGGTCCGGCATCGGGCATGTGGTACGCCTGGGCGTACTCACCAATGACGAGCGTCAGCCGTACCCTGGACAGCTGCCTGAGAGCCTTCTCCCTCCACGTGACCGCACATTCAGGTCGTGGTGGAAGGTCTCCCGACTTGCCGGCTCCGGGAAAGCAGAATCCCATTGGCAGTATCGCAACGTTACGCGCGTCATAGAAGTCGTCGCCTGAGATCCCCATCCACGCGCGGAGACGGTCGCCACTGGCATCGGCGAAAGGAACGCCCGAGTCATGCACTTTGCGGCCGGGCGCCTGACTGACCAAGAGAATCCGTGATTGCGGATGCAGTTGGAGAACCGGGCGAGGAGGGAGCGCCAGCTGCTCCGAACAGATGGTGCAATTGCGTATTTCGGCGAGTAGCGAGGTCATCGGCTGTGCGATCGATCCATCTTGACTCATGTCTGGCCGGATTGACCGCGAGTCCGAGTCGTGACGGAAATGCCGCCAACAGCACGTTCTCCAATCCAGGACTCAACAGGACTCAACTGCTGCCCTTGGGATCCCGTCGGTGCCCCTCCATGCACTTCGCACATCCCCTGTGACCTGCTCTTTTGTCTGAAACTCCTGTTGATGGTGGGTGCCCAGGGTACGTTCGCAATGTAGAAGTCGGCGGTTCGAGTCCGCTCACCTCCACCCATTGTCCGTCCTGGTCAGGGCCTCGCCGGTGATCGAGGTGCCGGGCTGACGGGCCGGTCAGCTGTCGTGCCGCAGCGAGGGCCAGGAATTTGGCCACGAGTGCCTGAGCCCTGTGCAGATGTAGACATGTCCACCCCATTCTTGGTTGTGGATCCCCTCCGGATTCGTGAACTTGGCCGCAGTTCGCACGTGGGTGCAGTACCGCTCGAGCTGTGCGCCGTAGTTATGGACATCGACCGGCCCCGGCGCCACAGCGACAATCGTCGTGGCACTCGGATCACCCGGTCCCCAGTACCACTCGTTGTTCTGTCCGCTCACGGCGACGGGGAGCCCGGAATGTCGGCCAAGCTCGTTGATGGCTGCGGCCTCGCCGTAGTCCGCGGTGAAGATGACCGTATGAGCTCGCTGGCTGGCTGGAAGCGAGTCCCAGACGGAACGGACCGTCCCGATGAATTGGGGCCAACCGACCATCTCCCCAAGCTCTGGATCGACACCGTAGGTCCAGCCGATGGTGCTTGCCGGAAGCACGGGTAGGACCAAGGCGAGCGTGAGCAGCGTGCTCAAGGCGGTACATGCGAGGAGGCGTCGGAGCCGCACGCTCCGCGCGTCCAGCCACCCCTCGACCCCTACGGCTCCGGCTGCAAGCAAGTAGATGTATGCGGCGGCTAGGTAGTAGACCTTGCCACCCGTGGTGAGGGCGAAGAATGCGAAGAGGAGGCCGTAGGCCCATACAAGGGCCCGCCACATCGGACGGTCAGACCGCCAGAGCCACCGAAGCCCGACGACCCAGATCCACGCCAGCGCCGGCGTGATCTCGAAGAACTGGCCGACGACCCATGTCGCGATGTGGGCGACGCCGCCGTTCTCCTGATTCAAACGCCTGGTCATCTCGATCGTCGGCCAATGATGGGCGGCCTGCCACCAGAGATCTGGGATGGTGAAGGCGCCGGCGAAGACGAGGCCGATGACGAACCAACGATTGACGAGTTGGCGCCCACCCCCGCTCGCAATGATGCCGACGATGAGTGCAACGGCGAAGAGGCCGATGCTGTGCTTGTTGGACAAGCCCAGCCCGAGCACCGCTCCTGCGACCGGCCACAGCTGCGCGTTCCCCGTGCGTCCGATTCGGACCACGACGAAAGCCAGCGCAGTCCAGAAGAGGATGTCGAGACCGGTGGGACCGAAGAGGTGATCGGCACCGAGTACCGCCGGCATGGTGGCAGTGCCAAGAGCTGCGAGCAACTGCGCCGTCCGCTTCCCGCCGAACTCGCGGGCCAGGAGGCCCGCCAGCACGACCGTTCCCGCACCTGCGAGCGCGGTCCACACACGAAGTCCCGGCAGCGAAACGCCGAAGGCCCAGAGAGAGAGCCGGGCAAGGAGCGGACTGAGGACTGGCTGATCGACGTAGCTCGGGGCAAGGTGGCGGGCGCAGTCGAGGAAGTAGAGCTCGTCGCGGTGGAAGCCATAGCGCCCGGAGAGTCCCATGAGAACTGCGAACAGGGCGCCGGCGACGAGGTACGTACGGCGGTCCACCGGTCCGAGGGCGGATGCCGTGCCGGCGGCTGACCTGTGGACGGCAGCGGATGTCGATGCTTCGTCGATGACCGGTGCCATGGGAGGATCAGTCCCCTGAGCCCGGAGTGGCGTCGGACGGCACGCTGTCGGGGATACAAGCTGCGGCCAGGAGCGCGTGGACGCTCTGGCGTACAGAGGCGTCATCGGCCCTGATCGGATCGGGATGATCCCGACGGTGCCATGCGAACCATGCCACCGTCTCGACGATGAACTGCGTGGCGAGTGTCGTGTCCGGGAAACTTCGAAGATGGCCGGAACGGGTCCGACGCTCCACGTACTCCTCCAACATGTCGACCTGCCCGCGTCGTGACTTACCGAAGTAGAGCTCCCCGAGTTCAGGGATGTCGGAGGCGGATCGCTCCAGGAGGGCCAGGAGTCCTCGGTTGTCCTCTACCGCCGTGTAGTACTCGTCGACGACGCCGTGGAATTCCCGGCGGATGTCCTCACATCCGTCAGTCGCGAGTGCTGCCTTCACCAAGGGGAAGGAGGTGTTGCTCGCCGTCCAGTCGGCGAGTGGCCTGAGTGCCTCACCGGGTGCCGGTGTCGGGAGGGGGATGGGAAGCTCGGCGAGGCGGTCGGGGGCGGCGGCACCGAGGAGCGCGAGCTGGAACAGTGCCTCCTTGCTCTCGACGAACTTGTAGAGCAGGGCGTGGCTGAGCCCCAGTTCCTTGCCAACGTCGGTCATCAGGGTCCGGCGGTAGCCCTTTTCGGTGAACACCTTTCGAGCGGCTTCGGCGATGTCGGCGAGACGATTCGGCGGTGTCCGGCGTGGCATGGGACTACTTTATAACTGACTGGGTCAGTTATCTACGGGCCGAGTTAGCTGGACCACTCGTCGGCGCACCTCCTGGATTCACGGGGGTGCCCGCCGCGCAAGTGCCGAAGTGGGGGGCAGGCCACAGTCGCAAGCGTGAAACTCTGATTCGATCGGATCCGACCTCCCCCAAGGAACCTGGTTGCGATTCACCTTCCAGGCCACTCGACGCTCGGAGCGCAGGGAGGGGCTCGACGAGCTCACCCGCGACGCACAGGACCTCGGCCTCTCCGACGAGGACCCCGGGGCCTACCTGGCGGCACTCGCCGAGGCCCGTCAGAAGCTCGGCGCTTCGGCACCCACTCCCGCCTGAGTCGCCTACAGGGTTGTTCTCGCGGCAGCAACGTTCCGACAGGGGTTCGAACGTAGTCCCATCACTTCGCCTGGCGACATTGCGGCGCACACCGGCAAGCTGAAGACCGGGCCAGTGTCCGCACCCGGTTGCCGTATCACCCCAGATCAGCCGCCCAGGAGGGGTTCGAACATCGTCCCGTGACCTCCACCCAGACGCCCATGTCGGTGTCCATCCATCCATCCGACCGAAGGCGCCGACCCGGGCGCCGGGCGCTCGCTCAGTCGGTGACCACGGGGGGTTGTCCGGTCTGCTCCCGGTAATTCCGGATGAACAGGGAGCCATTCAGTTCCGCCAGCCTCCGACGGAGTTCCACGAGCCGGTCGCGGCCCAGCTCACGTTCCAACTCGGCCTCGATGCCCAGCACGCTGTCCCGCATGACCTGCCGGACGGCGACGCCCCGCTCCGTGAGCTCGATGCGACGTGACCGCTTGTCCGTCGGGTCGTCGCGTCGCACGAGGTAGCCCAACTGCTCGAGTTCGCCGAGCAGGTAGTTCATCGCCTGCCTGCTCATGCCCGACTCCGCGGCGACGTCGGAGGGACGGCGGCCCTGCGGACCGGGGTAGCGGAGCACGGCGGCGTGGGCGGGCACCAGGTCGGTGAACCCTGCGCCGTGGATGTCGTCGAGCATCCGCTGACGGATGGCGTCGAGCGGCATCCGGAGGAGCGCTCCCAGCAGCGGCGGGTCATCGGTGGGCACGTCGTGAGTATAAAGCGACTTTACAAGTGCCGCAGATATCGGTACACTTGGTCAAATCACTTTACAAACCACGAAGGAGCGAACGATGGCCGCCACGAACAAGACCCCGATCCGACTCCACGACCTCACGGTGACGTTCCTGCTGGACGAGAGCGACACCCAGGGTGCGGCAACCGTCTTCGAGACGAGGGTCCCGGCCGGCGCGTTCACCCCGCCTCCCCACAGCCACGACGGCTTCGAGGAGTCCGTCTACGTCCTCGAGGGTGAGTTCACCTTCCTCGTGGACGGCGTCGTCCACGTGCTCGGCGTGGGAGAGGCCGGTTTCGTCGGGAGGGGGCAGGTGCACAGCTTCGACAACACCGGTACCACTGACGGGGTGCTGCTGTCGGTGGCGACCCCGGGCGTCTTCGGGCCCGACTACTTCCACCAGATCGCCGAGGTGCTGGACGCATCGCCCGGTGGCCCCCCGAACCTCGAGGCCCTCTTCGGGGTCATGGCGTCGCACGGGCTCACCCCGGTGGCGCCGAGCGCGCCGGCGGCCAACTGAGCCTCGTCCCTGGCGTCCCGCCCGGTACGGGTGACCGGCCTCAGCCGGAGACGGACGACTCGGCTGGCTCGAGCTTGATCATCCTGGCATCCCACTTCTCCTCGACGTTGCCGAGGTGCCAGTAGGCGAAGGCGATGACCCACGTCGCCACGAACGCTCCCACGATGACGAAGCCGGCGGTGTTGATGTTGAAGTTGCCGAAGAAGTCCCAGAATGGACCGGTCAGATTGAGCTCCGACCCGATGAGGCCGAGGATCTCGATCGTCCCGATGAAGAAGGCGACGAACACCGACAGCCCCGTGATGGTGAGGTTGTAGAAGACCTTCCGGAGCGGCTTCGAGAACGCCCAGTCGTAGGCGAAGTTCATGAAGCATCCGTCGATGGTGTCGAACAGGGTCATGCCGGCGGCGAAGAGGAACGGCAGCGACAGGATGGCCCAGAACGGCAGTCCGCCGGCGACGGCCGTCCCGGCCAGGACCAGGAGCGCCACCTCGGTGGCGGTGTCGAACCCGAGTCCGAAGAGGACCCCGACCGGGTACATCTTCCACTCCTTGTCGATCTTCTTGGCGTAGGTGCCGAAGAAGCGGTTCATCATGCCCCGCTTGTCGAGCTGCCGCTCGAGCTCCTCGTGGTCGTAGTTGCCCGCCTTCATGCCCCGGTAGACGGCCAGGATGCCGAACAGGACGATCAGGTTGAGGGCGGCGATCAGGTACAGGAATCCGCCCGAGACCGATGTGCCGATGACGTTGGTGGCCTGGTGGAGCCCCGACCCGTCGGTGCTGACCTGGGAGTCGAGGGCGCGGATGCCGAAATTCAGGAACACGGCGAGGAGGAACACGATGGTCGAATGGCCCAGTGAGAAGAAGAACCCGACGCTGAGCGGGCGCTTGCCGTCGTTGACGAGCTTCCTCGTGGTGTTGTCGATGGCGGCGATGTGGTCGGCGTCGAAGGCGTGACGCATGCCGAGGGTGTAGGCGAGGACACCCGTGCCGAAGCCGAAGAGCCCGGTCTTCGAGACGTGGTAGTGGTGCCCCGACGCGGCCCACAGCAGGCCCCAGCCGATCACGTTGAGCGAGATGATCACGAGAGCCATACCCCCCACGCGCAGCCACTCCCGCGGGGTCAGTCCGTTCTGCAGCTTGGCCAGCCTGCTCGGGTAGATGGTCCCGAATGCGGCATCGTCGGTCACACTCACCAGGGGCTCCTCGAAAATCGCTGTCCCCAGAGACCGTATGGCAGATGCGAGAGCACTGCAACAGGACACCGCTCGCACCGCCGCCGCCCGACCCGTGCCGGTACGCTGGCGCGATGGGGAAGGTCCTCGACCGCGACGATGCGCCAGATTTCTCGACGGTCGACGCCGTCCTGGCCCACCTCCGTGCGCGGGGGAGCCGGGTCACGTCGTCCCGGCGGATCCTGCTCGAGGTGCTGTTCGCCACCGACGGCCACCTGACGGCGGAGGAGCTGGCCGCGGCCGTCCAGGCCCGGGCGCCCGACGTCCACCTGTCGACCATCTACCGCAACCTCGACGAGCTGGAGCACCTCGGGGTCGTCTCCCACAGCCATCTGGGCCACGGGCCGTCGAGCTACTCCCTGGCCAGCCACGCCCACGCCCATTTCATGTGCGGCGACTGCGGCGTCATGATCGAGGCACCACCCGAGATGTTCCGCAGCCTGGCCCGTGCGGCCCGGTCGGACCTGGGGTTCACCATCGACCCGAAGCACTTCGCCATCCTCGGAAGGTGCGCGGACTGCGAGTCCGCCGGTGCCTGAGACGGCGGGCCGACTGTCCGTTGCTCGGCACCGCCGCTCGGGCCGACCCTCGTGAAGGCGGTCGTGTGCACCAGCCTCCGAGGTGAGGACGGCGTCGAGGTCCGTGACGACTGGACGGCGCCGGGGCCGCTGAACGACGACCAGGTCCGCATCGAGGTCCATGCCGTCTCACTGAATTTCCCGGACGTCCTGATCACCCGGGGCCTCTACCAGCTCAAGCCCGACCCGCCGTTCGTGGTGGGCAGCGAGGCGGCCGGAGTGGTCACCGAGGTGGGGGCGGGGGTGACGGGACCGGCGGTGGGGGACCGGGTGCTGACCTTGGCCGGCATCGGCGCCTTCGCCGGCGAGCTGGTGGTCACCCCGCCGTACCAGCACCTCCACGTCCTGCCGCCGGATATGCCCTTCGCCGACGCCGCCGCCTTCGATCTGACCTTCGGGACCGCCGGCCACGCCCTGTTGCAGCGCGGCGGCCTGCAGGAGGGGGAGTGGGTGCTGGTGACCGGGGCCGCGGGCGGGTGCGGCTCCGCCGCCGTCCAGGTGGCCAGGGCCGCCGGCGCCCGCGTGGTGGCCGTCGTCGGCGGCCGCGCCAAGGCCGACGTGGCCGGTGCGCTCGGCGCCGACCAGGTCATCGACCACCGGCTCCTGGACGGCGAGCGGGCCCTGTCCGAGCGGGTCAAGGAGCTGACCGACGGCCGCGGCGTGGACGTCGTGGTCGACAACGTCGGGTGGGAGATCCGGGACATCAGCCGCTGCCTGGCGTGGAACGGCCGGCTCCTGGTGGTGGGCTTCGCCGGTGGGGACATCCCCTCGCTGCCGCTCAACCTCACCATCCTCCGGTCGATCAGCGCGGTGGGTGTCGCCTACGGGGCGTCGGCCATCGCCGACCCGGCGGGCAACCGGCGCCTCATGGAGCAGCTGTTCACCTGGTACCGGGAGGGGAGGGTCCGGCCCCACTTCGGCACCCGGGTCGGCCCGGACGGGGCGGTCGACGCGCTGCGCTCGGTCCATGACCGGACCGTGGTCGGCAAGGCAGTGGTGGAGTTCGTCCCCTCCTAGGGCGGCGCGGGTCGGACCTCAGTCCGGCAGGAGCACGTGCCCGGCGTCGGGCGGCGCCCCGCCCTCGACCAGGCGGCGGTAGACCTCGGCGACGGCCTCCGTGCCGTGGCCCTCGACCAGGGTGAGCCATCCCTCCGTCCAGCTGCGGGCCGACGCCATCGCTTCGGCGGTGCGCCGGTCGTACTCCGGGCCGCCGAGCTCACGGCGGCGTGCGGACACGGCCAGCTGGGCGGGGAACATCTCCGGTGCCGGCCCGGGCAACGAGGCGGTGTCCATCAGCTGTCCGAGGTCGGGCGCCTGGGCGAGGCCCATGGCGAAGTGCTTCACCAGTGCCGCACCGCACGTGTCGGCCACGGCCGAGCGGACCTCGACGTTGCCGGCGTAGTCGAGCAGCACCACGCCGTCGCCCGCCAGACGCCCGACCTCGTCGTAGGGGAGGACCTGGTCGAAGGCGTCGGTGCCCTCGACGAACGACCGGTTGCCGGGCGAGGTGAGGCCGACCACCCGGGGGCCGCCCAGCGCCCGCACGAAGAAGGCCGACAGGAGGGCGGTCTTGGAGGACGCCGAGGTGAGGACCACGGTGTCGGCGCCGAAGCACCCGTGCTGCTCCAGGTGGTCGCCCACCAGGAAGCCGGTGACGGCCAGGGGCCGCATGACGACGTCCCACGACCGCGTCGCCCCTTCGGAGGCGTCGTCGCCGGGCAGCACCGTGTACTGGTTCCACACCGGGGCCATGACGTCCTGGCGGTGCTCGGCACCGTCCCGGAAGGAGCCGTCGCGCACGTCGGTCGGGCGCACGACCAGCTCGTCGCCCATGGGGTACATCCCGAAGTAGCGGCCCCCGACCGGGAGCGCGTCGTCGGCCGACCCGGTGACGGTGGCGAAGCCCCAGACCGGGATCCGGCGCCACTCCGTCCCGGCGTCGGGGCTGGGGAAGAGCTTCCAGTAGCCCATGACGTCACCCAGGGCGTGGTACGAGACGTTGTTGGCCGACAGCCCGAACCGCTCGACCGTCAGGCGCGCCTCGCCCGGAGCCAGGTCCCGGCGGTCCTCCACCGTCCTGGTCCGGGTGGGATCGGTCCGGTCGACCTCGAACTGCACGGGCTCAGTCCTCCCGGGCGGCGGTGCGGATGTTGAGCTGACCGGCCAGACCGGCCAGGCGGTGCCGCTCGATGGCGGCCCACTCCGGCGACACCATCATGTCGAGGAAGGCCTGCCGCGACGGGTACTCGGCCAGGGCCACCATGTCCCAGAGGTCCTCGACGTCGCCGACGATCAGGCCGGTCACGTCGCCGCTGAAGACGACCCGCCCGCCGCCGGCCTCGATCAGCCGGGTGACCTCGACCCCGTAGCGCTCGTACGCCTCCCGCCCGGAGATGTCGATGGTGGGATCGTCCTCGTAGACGGCCCGGTCCCGGAATTTCAGCAGGTTGACCATGACGATGGGGCCGTCGTCGGCGCCGGCGAAGAACTCGTCGAACTGCTCCTTGGGCGGGTAGACGGCGTTGGTCACGTCCATGGGTGCCTCCTGGTCGGGAATCATCTGTCGGTAGCACTGACAGTAGTTGTCCGGTGCGGGCTCCGCCACCGGTGGGGGAAGCGGTCGCCGCCGGGGGGCGGCTACATCCAGGGGTCGTCGGCCAGCCCCAGGGCGGGCCACGGTCCGGCCGCGATGACCTGGCAGTTCCCCACGCCCACTCCGCCGCCAACCGGATCGCTGACCCGGACCGCCGTGTCGCGGATCTGGTGGAGCCGGCGGGCCACCTCCTCGGGGCGGCAGTCGGGGATGCGCTCGCCGTCCAGGTGGAACTCGCCGCGCCACTCGCCGTGGTGGTGCCCGTCGAGCCCGAAGTACAGACCGGCGCCGAGCTGGACCCCGGTGTCGGACAGGACCTCGACGTCGAAGCGGCGACGGCTCCCGTCGGACATGGTCCCGGTGACCGAGCCGCCGAGGAGGCGGCGGTTGCCGGGCTCGAAGCGCAGGTCGGGCGTGAGGTCCACGATGGGCTCGACGGCGCCGTCCACGTGCTCGATGCCGGCCGTCACCGTCTTCTGGGCGAATCCCGGCATCTCCACCAGGGTGAAGTGGAGGTGCACGGCGTACCGACTGCCGTCGGGGCGCTCGAGCAACGCCGGACACCACATCATCATGAAGCCCACCCCGGCCGGAAAGGCGGTGGTGTCGCCCCGGTCGGTGGGCGGCGGCCCCACGTCGTAGCGGACGCCCCAGGAGTGGTCGCGGGTGAAGACCCAGGCGTCCGGGTCGACCGTGACCCGCTCGCCGTCCACCTCGGCCCACCCGGACGCGACCCCGGTCTGGTGGTACCGCACCAGGTCGGCGCTGACGCGGAACTGGTCACGCAGGTGCGTGCGCTCCTCGAGGCGTGGTGGCACGACGGCTTCGAACTCGAGGTCGAAGGCGAGGGGCTGGACCTCGTTGGGCTCGAGCACGAACCGCACCCGTCGCATCGGCTCGACCACCTCGTAGCGGATGGGGCCGACGGACGTGGCCTCCGGGTCGGAGGCGAGCGACCGCGAGCCGCGCACGGTCATCTGCTCGGCCCCGCGGCTCGAGGCGGCGTAGCCGTCCAGCACGTTGCGGTTGGGGTAGCGGCCCATGCCGAAGCCGAATTGCAGGCTCCCGTCCCGGGCCAGGGCCATGGCGCAGACCTTCTCCGTCCACGCCGGGTCGCTGGTGCCCACCACGGCGAAGGTGTCGGCCACCTGGTGGTGGAAGCCCTCGTCGGCCGCCGTCAGCGGCCCGATCGGGTTGTTGGCCATATCCGTGCGCTCAGCCGGCCGCGTCGCCGGACACGGGGGAAGCGACGCCGAGCGCGGCCTCGAGGGCCGCCGCCTGGGCCGATCGGAACGCGCGGGAGACACCCGCCTTCGGCACCACCGCGTCGAAGCCGTGGTAGGCGCCCCCAACCACGTCGAGCGCGCAGGGCACGCCGGCCGCCTCGAGTCGGGCCGCGTAGGCGAGGTCCTCGTCGTGGAAGAGGTCGAGGGTCCCGACGCCCAGCCATGCCGGGGCCACGCCCGCCAGATCGGGGTGCCGGGCCGGGGCGGCCAGGCCGTCCACGCCGGCCGAGCCGGGCTGGGCGCCGAGGTAGGCGGACCAGCCGAACCGGTTGGCCCGGTTGTTCCACAGCCGGAAGCCCCGCTGGTCGATGTCGGTGCGCAGGGCGGTGCGGTCGTCGACCATGGGGTAGGCCAGCACCTGCAGTGCGACCTGCACCTCACCGCGGTCGCGGGCCAGCAGCGCGAGGGCCGCGGCCAGCCCGCCCCCGGCGCTCGCCCCGCCGACCGCCACCCGGGCCGGGTCGACACCGGGGCGGCCGGCCAACCAGGCCAGCGCGTCGTGGCAGTCGTGCAGCGGGGTGGGGAAGGGGTGCTCGGGGGCGAGGCGGTAGTCCACGGCGGCCACCACGATCCCGAGCCGGTGGGCGAGGTCCCGGCACAGCTCGTCGTCCTGGGCCGCCGTGCCGATGACGTAGCCGCCGCCGTGGATCCACAGCAGCGCCGGGCGGGGCGGGGCATCCGGGTCGAGGCCGTGCACCCGGACCGACACCGTGCCGACCGGGACCACGGTGACGTCGTCGGCCGCCCTCCGCCCGGCCAGACCGGCCAGGAGGCGCACGGCCCCGAGGGTCCGGGGCCCGATGCCGCCACGGGGGAGCCAGCGCCCGGCGGCGCGGAGGTCGGGGTGGATGTCGTCGGTCGCCATGTGGTCGAGACCGTACCCCGGCCGCCCGGGGACGGACGGTGCCCACGTTGCACTGGACAGGTCTCTGGACAGCTGTCCAACCCGTCGGTACGATCCAGGGTGCACGGCGGCGTGCGACCGCGCGTGCAGCCAGGGGGATCGGATGGCAGAGGCACCGTTACGGGTCGCGCAGTTCGCCACCGGGAACGTCGGCTCCGAGATGATCGGGCGCATCGTCGACCATCCCGACCTGGAGCTGGTCAGCCTGTTCTGCTGGTCGGACGACAAGATCGGCCGCGACGCCGGTGAGCTGGTCGGACGGCCACCCCTCGGGGTGATCGCCACGGGGGACCTGGAGGACGTGTTCCGGGCCGAGCCGGACGTGGTCAACTTCAACGGGGTCTGGCCCGACGTCGACATGTTCTGCACCCTGCTCGAACGGGGGGTGAACGTGGTCACCACCTCGGACTGGATCACCGGGCACCACCGCGACCGCAACCACCCGCACCCGTCGGGCCTGCGCCCGACCGAGCTCGTCGAGGCGGCCTGCCAGCGGGGCGGGACCAGCTTCTACGGCACAGGTATGAACCCGGGGCTGGCCCAGATCCTGAGCGTGGTGGCCACCTCCGGCATGGGCCGGGTCGACCACCTCACCGTGCTCGAGACGGTGGACGTCTCCTGTCACCACTCCGTCGACACGTGGCGGAACGTCGGGTACGGCCGCCCGGTCGACGACCCGGCCGTGCCGGGTCTACTGGAGAAGGGGTGCACCGTGTTCGCCGACTCCATCCACCTCATGGCCGACTGCCTCGACCTGGCCATCGACGAGGTCGTGTTCGAGTGCGAGCTGGGCGCCTGCACCGAGGAGGTCGACCTCGGCTGGTGGATGCTGCCCGAGGGGTCGGTGGGCGGGAGCCTGGTCAAGTTCATCGGCCTGGCCGACGGTCGGCCGCGCATCGAGGTGCACCTCGAGTGGCAGATGACGCCGTTGACGGTGCCGAAGTGGGACGTCCAGGGCTGCTACGTCACCACGATCCAGGGCGACCCCATGATCATCAACAAGCACATGATCCTGCCGGCCACGGGACGCCCGCACAGCCTCATGGACGCCGAGTACTTCGCGTCGCTCGGGATGACCATCACCGGGCTGCCGGCGCTCAACGCCATGCGGGCGGTCTGCGCCGCGCCCCCCGGGATGCTCACCAGCGCCGACCTGCCCCTGCGGGCCTTCGCCGGCCGGTTCGGCGCCGGTCCGGAGGCCTGAGGCGGTGGCCGGCCGGTACCCGTTCCCGGCCGTACCCGACGGTTGGTTCGGGGTGGCGGCGTCGGACGACCTGGCCCCCGGCGAGGTCCGCGCCCTGTCCTACCTCGGGCGCGACATGGTGCTCTTCCGCGGCCAGGACGGTGCTGCCCGGGTGTTCGACGCCCACTGCCCCCACCTCGGCGCTCACCTGGGCGTGGGCGGTCGGGTGTGCGGCGACGGCATCAGCTGCCCGTTCCACGGGTGGCGGTTCGGCCCCGACGGGGCGGTGGTGGAGGTGCCGGGCCTGGAGCGGGCGCCGCGGGCCTCGGCCCGGGCGTGGGAGGTGTGCGAGCGCAACGGGCGCGTCTTCGTGTGGCACCACGCCGACGGCGGGCCACCGTCCTACGAGGTGCCGGGGTACCGGCCGGACGAGGAGGACTGGACCCCGTGGCGGAGCACTCGCCACACCGTGCGGGTCCACGTGCAGGATCTCACCGAGAACATCATCGACCGCGCCCACTTCGCCACGGTGCACGACATGGCGGCGCCCGAGGTCGAGCACTTCGACGTCCGGTTCTGCGGGACGTCGATGGTGGTCGACCAGCGGCTGCGGGTGACGGCGGTGTCGGAGGTCGGCTTCGAGATCGCCACCACCACCACGACCTGCGGTCCCGGCATCGTGGCCGTCGAGGTCCACCAGGATCCACTCGAGATGCTCACCTACATCACCCAGACGCCGGTCGACGACGAGCGCACCGAGGTCACGCTCAGCTTCTCGATGCGCCGTCTCGAGGATGCGGCGGCCACGGAGTCGGTCGCCGAGATGAACGACCGCATCACCAATCTGCAGTTCACCCAGGACGTCCCGATCTGGGAGCACAAGATCTACCGGGAGCGTCCGATCATCACGAAGCTCGACGGCCCGGTCCCGCAGTACCGCCGTTGGTTCCGCCAGTTCTACCCGGCGTCCGGTGAAACCGACGAAGACTGACCCCCGCCGCTCGTCCGGACGCCAACGTATGTATACGGTCGGCCGATCCCGGGTACGGTGACCGGTGGTGCTCCGTCGCGGACTGGACGACGTCCCGTCCCCGCCTCAGGAGGGTACGAGTGACTGACAGCGCAGCGCCGGTGGCCGCCACCGAGTCGGAGGCCTCGGACGAGGAGGATCAGGCCGCCCTCGACGGCCGCGCCGCCCGCCGGGCCCGCAACCGCACGGCGGTGCTGGACGCCGCCATCGCGCTCTTCGCCGAGGGGAACCTCCAGCCGAGCGCAGGCGACATCGCCGCACGGTCGGGGGTGTCGCACCGCTCCATCAACCGTTACTTCCCCGACAACCGGGCGCTGCTGCGTGCCGCCGTCGACCGCCAGATCGAGACGGGCCTCCCGCTCTACCGGCTCCACGCCATCGGCCAGGGCCCCTTCGAGGCGCGGCTCGACGAGTTCATCCGGGTGCGTCTCGAGGCGTACGACGTGCTGGGCGCGACCGCCCGGGCATCGTCGGTCATGGCCGACACCAGCCGCATCGTGCGCAACGAGCTGGCCGCGGTCCGGGACCTCCTGACCGGTCAGGTCGACCGGCAGTTCGGGCCGGAGCTGGCCGCCCTCCCGGACGACCGGAGGGAGGCCGCCCGCATGGCGGTGGACGTCCTCTTCCAGTTCGAGAGCCTCGACTTCTACCGGCGTCTGCGGGGCCTCTCGCAGGCCCGGGCGCACGAACTGCTGGCGCGCGCCGTGCGCGACCTCCTGTCCGTCCCGTAACCACCCACCAACTGCGGGGACTCCGGTTCACACGGGTGTGTGAACTGGAGCCCGAGCAAACGTCTCCTGGCCACGTCCCGTCCCGCAGAGGCGACCTGTGATTGCAAGATCATCAATTTTTGCGCCTGTTCTGTCTTGACCCTCGCCACTTCACGGGTTACAACCGCAGTGCACCGATCCCTCCCGGGGTCGGCGCGCCGTTGGCGGGGGACGCTGTACGGCTCGGCGAAACACTGAGTGGTCGGGGGTATGTCATGGTTCGCATCGATCGGATCCGGGTCCGTCTGTACGACTGGGTCAAGCTGTTCCTGGCGGCCCTGGTGGCCATGGGAGTCGCCACCACGGGCGTCGCGCTCGCTTCGGCGGCACCGGCTTCGGCCACCGCCACACCGGTGATCG
>Ga0265327_10001933_pt1 | contig 23917 bp, 24 predicted proteins | sample 41621metaG_FD_202089 | JGI IMG/M metagenome (GOLD analysis project Ga0265327, IMG submission 202089) | Rhizosphere microbial communities from Carex aquatilis grown in University of Washington, Seatle, WA, United States - 4-16-21 metaG | ecosystem: Host-associated > Plants > Roots > Rhizosphere...
CGATGGTGAGGGCGCCGGCTCGTTCGGTTCCGTAGCGGGTGAAGATGCGTTCGACGATGGGGAACTCGGTCGATTCGATGGCGAGGTGGTGGTCGTCGTCGAGGCGCAGCCCGTAGGGGATGGTGCCGCCGGGCCAGCCACCGCGGGCGGCTTTGCGTTCCATGCCGGCCACGACCCGGTCGATGATGGTGGCCCGTTCGAATTCGGCGAACACACCGAGCAGTTGGACCAGCATCCGACCGGTGGGGGTGGAAGTGTCGATTGGTTCGGTGGCCGAGCGAAAGCCGACGCCGACACGTTCGAGTTCTTCGAGGAGACCGACGAGGACTTTGAGGGAGCGGGCGAAGCGGTCGACGCGGTAGACGAGGAGGATGTCGTAGCGGCCGAGGCGGGCGTCGCGCAGCGCGTCGCTGAGCGCGGGGCGCTCGGCGTAGGCGCCGGAGAACTGGTCGGTGTAGGTCTTGACGTGTTCCCAGTCGGGCTGGCTGGCGACGAACGCGGCGAGACGCGTTTCTTGCGCACCGAGGGAGAAGGGTTGGTGCTCCTCGTCGGTCGAGATGCGCAGGTAGCAAGCGACCCGGACGGCCCCAGCCTTGTGTGTGGCGGCGACGGCCGGTTTGGGTCGTTTCGTGGTGGTGGTCATGTCGTGCTCCTCTGGCCCGAGCTGGTCCCGGGGTCACTGAGGAGACCTCCATGCACCGACGATGTCAAGGCGCCGGCCGAGGTCCACCTGGCCGCTCTGCGTCCACCTCGACGAGGAGTCCGGCCAGGGCGGCGACGGCCGTCTCTTCCTGTTCGGACGTCATGACCACGTAGCTGGCCGGCAGGAGCCGGACGCCGACCGAGTCGGGCCGCTTGGGCCGGCGGGGTCCCTCGGGGACGGGTTGGTCGTCGCTCACCGCCGCAGGTCGAGGCGCCAGACCAACAAGTCCTCGTGCGCCGTGACCGATCGCGGCACGCCGGCAGCGCGGGCCTTGCGGACTTGTTCGAGGGCGAAGAACGACGACCTCGGCACGAGGGTGTCGTCTCGCAACGCGGTGAGGAGGGCGACGTTGCGTTCGTAGAGGACGAGCCCGGCTTGTTCGCCGACGGTGGCCAGCGCCCCGGGTAGGTCGACGAGCTGACCGGCGCGCCACCACGGACGCACCGTCATGGCCACGACCCCGCCGGGCCGCAGGATCTGGACGGCGCCGCGCAGCAGGGTTCCCATGGCGTCGAGCAGGCCGGCCAGGCCGACGTGGGCCAGGTTGGCCGGGTCCTTCGAGTACCGGTCGTGCTCTTTGCGAACACCGCCGCCGGGGGTGGTGGTGACTCGACCGTGGAGCGACGGCCCATACGGCGGCGAGGTGAGGACGAGGGCGACGAGCCCGCGTGCGGTGGGGTCGACAAGCGACGCCAGGCATCGTCCGTCGCCGCAGACAACCTCGCCGTGCCCGTTGGCACCTTGGCTGGCAGCAAGCGCGAGGTTGGCTTGGGCATGGTTGGCCCACTCCGGCTCGTACTCGATGCCAATAGCGTCGCGGTCTAGGTGGACGGCTTCGACGAGGGTGGTGCCGATGCCACACATCGGGTCAACGACGAGGTCGCCTGGCTCGGTGTAGGTGGCGATGGCTCGTGCCGCGATGGCGGGAAGCATCTTGGCCGGATGGGTGCCCGAGATGTCGAGGTAGCGCCCGGAGCGCTGGGCACGGGCAGTGCGCTGGGCGGTGGGCCAGACCGAGAGGGGTAGCTCAGTGGTCATCGGACACCTCCGGACGGCGGAAGGCCAGGCAGTCCTCGTGCACAGTCAGATGGGCCGGCTCGCCGCGCAAGCGCGCCTTGCGGACCTGGGTGGTCTGCCAGAACGAGGGGCGGGCGACGAGCTGGCTGTCACGGACTGCGGCGTGAAGTGCGATGACGTGGGCCACGTAGGTGAACCCGGCGCGCTGGACCAGGGCGGTGGTCAGGCCGGCCAGGTCGAGGGCGCGACCGTGGCGCCGGGTGTGCTTGGTGACCGTGACGAGGATCCCGCCGGGGCGCAGCAGCGCGAAGCAGCCGGCATAGACCCCGGCCATCGCCTGCTCGTAGGCGGCACCGCGGGCGTGACCGAGGTTCGACTTGTCGACTGAATAATTGCGCGCATCGCTCGGGCACAGGTCGCCGCCAGCCCCCCACTTGGCCTTGTCCATGTTCCCGACGTCGCAGGCGTAAGGCGGCGAGGTGCAGACGAGGTCGACCGCACCGGTCAGGTCACCCAACACGTGGTCGAGGTGGCGGGCGTCGCCAACGCGGATCTCGGCCAAGCGGCGCCGGTCGGGATCGAGCATGTGGTCGAGGTTGGCGGTGGCGAGGGCGGCCCAACGTGGTTCGACCTCGACGCCGACCGCCCGGCGTCCGAGGAGGGCGGCTTCGACCACGGTGGTGGCGATGCCGGCCATCACATCGACCACGAGCGCCCCGGGGGCGGAGTACTCGCCGACGACGCGCCGGGCGAGCTCGGGGATCATCTTGGCCGGGTGGGCGGTGCACTCGGGCAGGTAGCGGCCAGCCCGTTGGTACTGGGCCGAGGTCTGGGCCACCGGCCAGACGGCCAGCGGCACCGGTGGACGACACGGGGTGGGACGGGTGCAGCGGGGGGTGGTGGGTGTGGCCATGGGCGGTGCCCGTGACCGGCCAAGCGTCACCTATAGAACACCCGTCCCGGTGCTCTTTTTGGACAACTGCGAGCGTTTTCGCCGTGCCGCACCGCCCGTAGAAGGTTCTCGAAAGAGGTGCGCCCAAGGCCTTGAGATCGATCCGGAGACGGAGGTAGCTCCTCGGAGCCAACGAGCAACCGAACCGAAAGGAGCCACCATGCCAGCTACCCAGAAGGTCTCGACTGACCAGGTCCTCGACGCCCTCGCCACCCGGCCGGGGGTGAGCGCGGCCGAACTGGCCAACGCCCTCGGGCTGGGCCAGTCGACCGCGGCCAAGCATCTGGCCGCCCTCGAATCGGCCGGCACCGCCCGGCGCGAACCGGGAGGGCGGGAAGCCGGCCGTCGACTCCCGGACCGCTGGAGCGCCACCGCGCCCGCAACACCGACTGAATCGGACGCCGGCTCAACCTCGGGCGAGCGCCTCTCCCGGGGCGCCCTCGGTGCCATGGTCCGCGACTACCTGGCCGCCCGGCCCGGCGAGGATCTCGGCCCGACCCAGGTAGCCAAGGGCCTGGGCGGTAAGAGCAGCGGCGCGGTCGGCAACGCCCTGGCCCGCCTGGAGGCGGCCGGCGAAGCGCGCCTGGTGAGCAGCTCACCGCGTCGCTACCGCATCGTCGCCAAGCGGTAGGAGACCAGGTCCGGCGGTGGTCCCCCGCGAGGCGCTGTCCCGCAGGGGACCACGCCGAGCGACGCGGGGAGTCCCCTGTCGAGGGTCCCCCACCAGGGTGCGCAAGGCCGCCGGAGAAAATTTCTTCGGCGCCAATAGATACGGCCTTCCCGCAGTCTCGGCCGGACTACCCCGCGGCACTGACCTGGCCGAACGCGTGATTGTCGTCCCGTTTCCCCCGCGCGGTCCCCCGGTCCGGGGGAGCGTCCCCCATCCCTAGAAGCGGGGGAAAAACGGGGGACCCCGCGTGGCGCGATCTCGGCTCCAACTGCGAAAGGAGCCGCTCATGGCCACCCGCCACCGCCGCCTCACCGACTCACCGCTCGACAGCTTGGAGGGCACCTTCGCCCTGTTGGTGAGCGGACCCGATCCCCTCGCCCTCGACGGCTCCGGCGTCGAGGGGCTCCCCGATCGGCTGATTCCGCTCGACGAGCTGAAGGCCCGGCTGCTGCACCCTTCGACCCGCTTCGAGACCCGCGACGGCATCGTGGCCGAGCTGGTCGCCCGCGCCCAGAGCGAAGGCGGCAAGTGGACCGTCGGCCTGGCCGGGGTGCTCCTGCCGGGGCTGCGCCGCACGGTCCGACCCCTCGTCCAGGCCTGCCCCGGCAAGGCCGACGACATCGAGGCCGAGGCCCTCGCCGCCTTCGTGGCCGCCGTGGGACGCTGTCGGCCAGGCCGGCCCCGCCTGGCGTCGTGGCTGCGTTGGCAGGCCCGTAAGGGCGCCACCCGCCTGCTGCACGCCGAGATGGCCGAGCGGGCCGGACCTGGCGCCGAACCGGTGTCGGCCGCCCCGCCCCGACCATGGGGCCACCCCGATCTGGTCATCGCCAAGGCCGTCCGGGCCGGGGTCATCTCCGTCTCGGACGCCGAGCTCATCGGCGCCACCCGTATCGGCGACACCGACCTGGCCGACGCAGCGGCAAGCCTTGGGGTCGGCTACTGGGCTTGCCACAAACGGCGCCGCCGGGCCGAAGCAGCCCTCGTCGAATGGGTCACCGGTGACGACTATCCGCCCATCGAACATGTCCAAAAACGGCGCGAATCGGGGTGTTCTCTAAGCGGGGATCGTCACCGGCAGGACCGGCCAACGGACCGCCGACCGGGCAAGCGTCCCTCGAGCCCACCAACGAAGAGGAGGTGAGAGTGCCCACGCCGGACCACCCGGACCTGCCGGGGCGACCCCCTGCACCATCCCCGAGCGCACTCCGGGGCCGAGTCAAGGAGACTGCCACGACACACCCGAAACCGGTTACCACCGACGAACCACCGACCCGACCTTCGGCGCGGACAAGGACCTTGGGGCGGGCACCAGTCCGCGGGCGGCGTAACCGACGTGTTTTCCGCCGGCTGGTGGTCACCGTCGTCCTCGCCGCCGCGTTGGTCGTGCTCTTCGCCACCCCCGCCTTCGCCGACACCACCACGGCGCCGTCGCTGTCGGGGGTGATCGACAACCTGCGCAACTGGCTCGTCGGCATCCTGGCCGGCGTCGCCACCTTGTTCCTCACCATCGGCGGGCTGCGCTACCTCACCGCCGGGGGCGACCCCGGCCAAGTCGAGAAAGCCAAGACCGCCCTCAAGTCCGCCGCCATCGGCTACGCGCTCGCCATCTTGGCCCCACTGCTGGTGTCCATCCTCGCCTCGATCGTGGGCGGCTGAAGATGCCGCCGCTCTGGTCGGAGTCGCGGCGCAGGTTCCTGCCACGTCGGCGGACGATCATTGTCGCCCTACTCGCCTTCGTCGTCGTGCTGGCGCTCGGCGCGCACGGACACTCGACCACCCGCCGCGACTCGGCGAGCACGGCCACGCCGATCTCCGCGGTGCTCACCGCCGACCACAGCTCGACCTCGACGACCACCACGACCACGCCCGCGGGCTACACCGGCTCGGGCACCGGTCCAACCGGTATCCAGGTCGGCCCCGGCGGCACCACCACGCCGACCGCCCCGGCTCCGGGCAGCGGCGGGTCGGTGTCGGGCGGCACCCAGCCCTCGCCGGGCCTGTTCGACATCACCGGCCACATCGAGGCGGCCATCGACGACTGGTTCCGTGACCTGGTCACTGCGGCACTCGACCCGATTCTCACCCTCCTCGGCCACACCCTCCTCGCCACTCCGAACGTGACCTCCCAATCACGGGTCGGCCAGCTCTGGCAGATGACCGAGGGCATCGCCGACGCCTTCTTGGTTCTCTTCGTGTTGGTGGGCGGGGCGATCGTCATGGGCCACGAGACCCTGCAGACCCGGACCGCCATCAAAGACGTCCTGCCCCGCATCGTCGTCGCCGGCATCGCCGTCAATGCCAGCCTGTCGCTCGCTGGCCTGGTCATCTCGACCGCCGACTCGCTCTCCCAAGCCCTCTTGGGCCAGGGCGTCGACCCTTCCCAAGCGGCGGTCGTTCTGCGCCAACTGGTCCTCGGCTCCCTCGCCGACGGCGGCATCTTCGTGGTGCTCTTGGGCGGTGTCGTGGCCGTGCTGGCCATCGTGGTGCTCGCCACCTACATCTGCCGGCTCGCGCTCGTCATCCTGCTCGTGGTCGCCGCACCGATCTGCCTGGTCTGTCACGCCCTGCCCCAGACCGAAGGCCTGGCCAAGTTGTGGTGGCGGGCCTTCTTCGGCGCCCTGGCCGTCCAGGTGGCCCAGTCCCTGGTGCTCATCACCGCGCTACGGGTGTTCCTCGCTTCGGGCGGCCCGGCCAACTTGGGGATCGCCTCGACCGGCGGTCTGGTCGACCTGTTGGTCTCGGCCTGCCTGTGCTGGGTGTTGGTCAAGATCCCTGGCTGGGTCAGCCGCTTCGTGTTCTCCGGCTCGCGCGGCCATTCCGGCATGAGCCGCGTGGTGCGCGATGTGATCATCTACAAGGGCGCCAAGGCCCTGGCCGCCGGAGTCGGACTGTGACCGCCCGAGATCGCGACGACCGGGGTCGGGTGCGCATCCCCGCCGACGTCGAGCGCCCTGACAAGCTGCTGGCCGGGCTCACCGCCCGCCAGCTCGCCATCTTGGGCACCGCGGCTGTCGTCTTGTGGGCTGGCTACGCCGCCTCCCGACACCTGATCCCCGCCGTCGCCTACGGCGCCGTCGCCATCCCCCTCGCTGCGCTCGCCGCCATGTTGGCCCTCGGCCGCTTCGAAGGCGTCGCTGCCGACCGGTGGGTGAGCTTCGCCTGGCGCCATCACCGCGCTCCGCGTCGTCTGGTCCCTGCTCCCGACGGAGTGCCCGCCGCGCCGACCTTCCTCGGCGCCCAGGCCGATCCGGTCCCGGCCGCGTTGCGCCTCCCGGTCGCCGGGGTCAGCGTGGAGGGGATCGTCGGCCTCGGCCCTGACGGGCTGGCCGTGATCTGTCGGGCCAGCGCGGTGACCTTCAGCCTGCGCACCCCGGTCGAACAAGAAGCATTGGTGGCCGCCTTCGCCCGCTGGCTCAACGCCCTCGACCATCCGGCCCAGCTGCTGGTCCGGGCCGAGCCGGTCGACCTGGCACCGAGCATCGACGCCCTGATCGAGGCTGCCCCCGGCCTGCCCCACCCTGCCCTGGAGACTGCGGCCCGCGGCCACGCCGCCTTCCTGGCCGATCTGGCTCGGCGGCGCGACTTATTGCGCCGCGAGGTCCTCGTGGTGCTGCGCCAACCACAGTCGTCCAGCAGCGCGGATGCAGACGCCTCGGCCCGGCTGCTCCGTCGGGCCAGTGAAGCGGGCCGGGCGCTCGGCGCCGCCGGGGTCACCCTCAGCGTCTTGGACGGTCCGGCGGCGGCGGCGTGCCTGGCCCGTGCTCTCGACCCTGCCGGCGACCGGCGTCCGGCTGGCCTCGACACCACCGCCCTCAACGGCGGTTTCGGCGGCACCGACGAGCCGGTCACCCTCGCCGGCCGTCCCGAGCCGGCGGCGGCCGTTGAAGCCCTCGACGCGAAAGCAGGCGACCGATGACCACCCTTTTGTCTCGCATTCCGCGACCGGCCGCCCGGCCGGCGTCGCCGTTCGGCCCCGACGCCATCGAGGTCCGGCCCCGGGCCCTGCGGGTGGGGGACGGCTGGTGCGCCAGCTTCGCCGTTACCGGCTACCCGAGAGAAGTCGCCCGCGGCTGGCTCGAACCGCTCACCGCCCACCCCGGACGTCTCGACGTCGCCGTGCACGTCGAGCCAGTGCCGGCCAACATCGCCGCCGAGCGGCTGCGCCGTCAGCTGGCCCGACTCGAATCGGGCCGGCGGTCCGACGCCGCCAAAGGCCGACTGGGCGACCCCGACGTCGAGGTCGCCGCCGAGGACGCCCGCGACCTCGCCGCCGGCCTTGCCCGTGGCGAGCAGAAGCTGTTCCGAGTCGGCCTCTACCTAACGGTCCACGCGGCCAACGAGAAGCAACTGGACGCCGAGTGCGCTCGGGTTCGCTCGCTGTGCGCCTCGATGCTGCTCGACGCCCAACCGACCACCTGGCGCACCCTGCAGGGCTGGACCGCCACCCTCCCGGTCGGCGTCGATGCCTTGGCCCAGCGCCGCTCCTTCGACACCGACGCCCTGGCCGCGGCGTTCCCGTTCGCTTCGGCCGAGCTGTCGGCTACCAGCGGCGTCCTCTACGGCACCACGACCAACGGGTCGGGGCTCGTGCTGTGGGACCGCTTTGCCCAGGACAACCACAACTCGGTCATCCTCGCTCGCTCCGGGGCCGGTAAGTCGTACCTGGCCAAGCTCGAAGCGTTGCGCTCGCTGTACGCCGGGATCGAGATCGCGGTGGTCGACCCCGAAGATGAATACCGCCGGCTGGCCGAGACCGTCGGTGGTGCCTACGTCCATCTCGGCGCCGCCGGTGTGCGAGTCAATCCTTTCGACCTCCAACCCGGCCCCGATGCCCTGACCCGACGCGCCCTGTTCGTCCACACGCTGATCGCCGTGCTGCTCGGGGGAAAGCCTGACCCCGCGTCGACCGCCGCACTGGACCGGGGGATCGTCGCCGCCTACGAGGCGGTCGGCATCACCTCGGACCCGCGCAGTCACGCCCGTCCCGCACCGCTGCTGCGTGACTTGGCCACCACCCTCGATGCTGACGACGACCCCGCCGCCCGCACCCTGGCGGCCCGCCTGGCTCCGTTCGTGACCGGCACCCATCGTGGCCTCTTCGACGGGCCGACCACCACCCGCCCCGACGGCCACCTCATCGTCTTCAGCCTGCGCGACCTGCCGAATGAGCTCAAAGCGGCCGGCACCCTGCTCACGCTCGACGCCATCTGGCGGCGAGTGTCGGACCCGACCAACCGCAAGCGTCGGCTGGTCGTGGTGGACGAGGCGTGGCTGCTCATGTCCGATCCGGCCGGCGCCGAGTTCCTGTTCCGCATGGCCAAGTCGGCCCGCAAGCACTGGGCCGGCCTCACCGTCGTCACCCAGGACGCCGGCGATTTGCTGGCCAGCCCGCTCGGCCACGCCGTCATCGCCAACGCCGCCACCCAGATCCTGCTCCGCCAAGCTCCCCAGTCCATCGACGCCCTGGCCGAGGGTTTCGGCCTGTCGGCCGGCGAACGGGCCTACCTGCTTGGCGCGGCGCGCGGCCAAGGCCTCCTCGCGGCCGGGGTCGACCGCGTCGCCTTCACCGCGTTGGCCAGCACCGAGGAGGACGACGTCTGTCGCACGGGGATCGAGCAGGCCCTCGACGACACCCCCGATCTTTAGCCACCACCAAGAAGGGAGGCCGCCTCCACAGTGTCGCTGCCCGCACCCCAACCCACCCCAGGCCTGCCCTCGGGTCCGCTGGCCCGCTACCTCGCCCATCCTGCCGCCGAGACCGCTCGCCTGCTCCACCAGCTCGCCCACCTCGTCACTCACCTCGGCCTCACCTTCGGCCCCGTTGTCGCCGGTGTCGCTCTCGCCACCGGGATCATCGTGGCGCTCGTGCGCCGCCGGCAGGCGGCCCGCCTGGCCGAGGGCGCCCGGCTGGTCACCGTGCTCGCCCCGCCCGACGTCGACCCCCAAGGGGCGGCCACGCTTTGGACCAACCTGGTGGCGCTGCTCCGCCCGGCATGGCGACGGGCGCTCGGGGGCCAACCACACCTCGGCTTCGAGCTGGTTGCCACCGACGCCGGACTCACCATCAGCTGGTGGGTGCCCGGCACCGTCCCGCCCGGCCTGGTCGAACGAGCCGTCGAGGCCGCCTGGCCCGGCGCCCGCACCACCACCGCCCCGGCCGGCCCGCCGCTGGTCGGCGCCGGGATCGCCACCGGCGGCGAGCTGCGCCTGGCCCTCCCCGAGCACTATGCGCTCAAGACCGAGCACAAGGTCGACCCGCTGCGCCCCCTGCTCGGAGCGCTCGACGGCATCGACGAGAACGAGTCCGCTTGCGTGCAGATCCTGGCCCGCCCGCTCACCGGACGGCGCCTCACTCGACTGCACAAGGCCGCCGCGACACGGCGCGCCGGGCGGCCCGCCACCAGAGCTGCCCGCCTCCTCGACCTCGTCACCCCCGGCCCGACCACCCGCCCTGCCGACACCGATCCGTCCCGCGGCGCGGACGTGGCCGGCATCTTGGACAAGGCGGGCCAGCCGTGCTGGGCCATCACCGTCCGCTACGCCGTCGCCACCACCGCCACCGACAACCAAGCTCCCGCCCGGGTGCGGGGCCGCGCTCACGCGCTGGCCTCGGCCTTCTCTCTCTACGCCGGACGCAACCGGCTCGACCGGCGTCGGCTCCGCCACCCCGCCCAGGCCCTGGCCGCCCGCCGCCTCGGTCGGGGCGACCTGGTCTCGGTGGCCGAGCTGGCCGCCCTGGCGCATGTGCCCACCGACGAGGTCGTCCCCGGCCTGGCCCGGGCCGGGGCCAAGGCCGTCGCCCCGCCACCTGCCCTGGCCCGCTCGGCCGCACCTCTTGGCACGGGTGGTCGGCTGGCCACACCGAAGCTGCTGGGCGACGCCCAAGGTGGCGCTCACCGGCCAGTTGCCTTGTCGGTGCCCGACGCCCGCTACCACCTCCACGTCATGGGGGCCACCGGGTCGGGCAAGTCCACGCTGCTCACCAACCTGGTACTCGGGGACATCGAGGCCGGCCGGGGCGTGGTCGTGATCGACCCCAAGGGTGACCTCATTACTGACCTGTGCGACCGGCTACCGGCCGGCGCCGAGTCCCGCACCGTGCTGATCGACCCCGAAGACCCCGCAGCCGCGCCGGTGCTAAACGTGCTGTCGGGGCCGGACCCCGACCTTGTGGTTGACAACCTGGTCGGGATCTTCCGGTCGATCTTTGCCGCCTTCTGGGGGCCGCGCACCGACGACGTGTTGCGCGCCGCCTGTCTCACCCTGCTCCGCCACGCCGCGGTTACCGGCGCCTCGACCAGCCTGGCCGACGTCCCCCGCCTGCTGGCCGACGAGGCGTTCCGGGCGCCCATGGTGGCCACCGTCGCCGAGGACACCGTGGGGCTGGGCGGGTTCTGGGCCTCCTACGACGCCATGAGCGAGGCCAACCGTGCCCAGGTCATCGGGCCGCTCATGAACAAGCTCCGGGCGTTCCTGCTCCGGGACTTCGTCCGCCAGGTCGTCGGTCGACCCGACTCCAGCTTCGACATGGGCCATGTCCTCGACGGCGGCGTCTGCCTGGTCCGCGTCCCCAAGGGCATCTTGGGCGAGGACACCGCCCGCCTCCTGGGCAGCTTCGTGGTGGCCAAGGTGTGGCAGACCGCCACCCACCGCGCCCGGCTCGGCCAGGCGGCACGGGTCGACGCGTCCTTGATCGTCGACGAGTGCCAGAACTTCTTGCACCTGCCGCGCTCGTTCGAGGAGCTCCTGGCCGAAGCCCGCGGCTACCGGCTCTCCATGGTCCTTGCCCACCAGCACCTGGGCCAGCTCCCCAAGGAACTGCGCGAGAGCGTGTCGGCAAACGCCCGCACCAAGGTGTGGTTCACCATGAGCCCCGAGGACGCCCGCGTCCTCGAACGCCACGTCGCCCCCAACCTGACCGAGCACGACCTGGCCCACCTCGGCGCCTACACCGCGGCGGCCCGCCTGGTCGTCGACGGCGAGGAGACCCCCGCCTTCACCCTCGCCACCCGCCCCGCGCCGCCCGCGCTGCCCGGCCGGGCCGACGCCGTGCGGGCCGCCAACCGGGCCATCCACACCCGGCCGGCGGCCACCCCGCGTCCCCGGTCACGCCTGGCCGGACGAGCGCTGCCCGCCGGAGCTCGCACTCGGCCCGGCCGGGCTGACGCCGGCGCGGGGGACCAGGCCGGCGGGCTCCACCAGGGGCTCCACGAGGGGCTCCACGACACACTCCACAAGGGGCTCCCACCTGACTTGGAGCCCGTACCCGTCGCCGAAGGGGCACGTCCTGGCCGCACAGGGGGCTCCACGGCGCAAGCGGACTCAAGGGGTGAGAGGTAGTGAATCAGCAGGGAACGTCCGGCCGAGGGCCGGCTCGCACCGCATCGGCGGCCAATGCAACGGCAGCGCCGGCAAGCACCAACCGTCCGACACCGGCGCCGTCAGGCGCCCGACAAGGCCCGACAGCGCCGTCAGGCACCGTCGTCACCCGACGCCCCAACAACAGCCGGGACGCCGACCGTCGGCTGCTCGCCGTGCTCGACCGGCTGACCGACCGGGACCGGATGCTCTGCCGCCTCCTCGACGACCACCGGGTGCTCACCACCGCACAGGTGGCCGACGTCGGCTTCGCCGGGGGACGCCGAGCCCGCATGCGCCTGGCCGAGCTGTACGCCCTCGACGTGCTCGACCGCTTCCGACCCCGCACCGGCGGCAACCCGGTCCCGTTCCACTGGGTCCTCGGCCCCCTTGGTGCCGCCCTGGTCGCGGCCGAGCACGGCATCGACCCGGCAGACCTCGAGTGGCGCCGCAGCCTCGTCCATGACCTGGCCGCCAGCCAGCGCCTCGCCCACCTCGTCGGGCTCAACGGCTTCTTCACCGCGCTCATTCGCTCGTCCCGCACCGACCCCGGCTGTGTCCTCACCGAGTGGTGGTCTGAACGGCGTTGCGCCCACGAGTGGGGCGAAGTGGTCCGCCCCGACGGCTACGGCATCTGGACCGACAACGGCACCTCGCTCCCGTTCCTCTACGAGCACGACAACGGCACCGAACGCCTGCCCCGCCTCGCCGGCAAGCTCGACGGCTACGCCCGCCTGGCCGCCGAAGCCGGCCACCCCAACTGGGTGCTGTTCACCTTCCCCGGCCCCCGCCGCGAAGCCGAAGCCCGTCGCGTCCTGACCCATCCTGTCGTCCCCGTCGCCACCACCACCCGGCCACCCGGCCTCGTCCCCGACACCGCGGTGTGGCTACCCGCCAACCGCACCGGCCCGCGACTTCGCCTGGCCCAACTCGCCGACCTGCCCACTCGGTCCAGACCGGGCGGCTCGTAACGATCGCACTCGACGCCACCACCTCGGGCGGCCTCGGCACCAAGGTCGCCGCAGGTGCCGCCGGCCTCGTCCTCCTCGTCGCCGTCCTGGCCGCCGGGGCCGGCACCGGGATCGCATCCCTCCTCGGCGGCGGCGACAGCACACCGTCGGCCACCGCCACCGCGGAGATCCCGCCGGCCATGCTCGCCCTCTACCAAGAGGCGGCCACCACTTGCCCCGGCCTGCCCTGGACCGTGCTCGCCGCCATCGGCACCGTCGAGTCCGACAACGACCAGTCCACCCTGCCTGGCGTGCACTCCGGTGCCAACGCGGCCGGCGCCGAAGGCCCCATGCAGTTCGAGCCCGCCACCTTTGCCGCCTACGACCAACCCGTCCCGCCGGCCGGCGCCAACCCGCCAAGCCCGTATGACCCGACCGACGCCGTTTACGCCGCCGCTCGCGACCTGTGCGCCAACGGCGCCGAGAACGGCACCAACCTGTCGGCTGCCCTCTTCGACTACAACCACAGCCAGGCCTACGTCACCGAGGTACTCGACCTCGCCCAATCATACGGCCAGACCCAAGCCCAAACCGTCGCTGCCGGCACCGCCGGAGGCGTTGCGGTCGACTGGGCACTTGCTCAGGTCGGTACTCCGTATATATGGGGCGGCGAGACCCCCGGCGTCGGCTTCGACTGCAGCGGCCTAGTCCAAGCGGCCTACAAGGTTGCAGGCATCACACTGCCCCGAGTCGCCCAGGATCAGTACGACGCGACGGCCAAGGTGGGTTTCGGCGACCCCCTCCAGTCCGGCGACCTCATCTTTTTCGGCCAAGGTCCCGCCGCCATCACCCACGTCGGCATCTACCTCGGCAACGGCCAGATGGTCGACGCTCCCTACACCGGTGCCGACGTCCGAGTGGAGTCCACGCCGACCACGATTGGTGCCTCGTGGGGGAGCGACGCCGTCGTGGGAATCACCGACCCCTCGGAATGAGTGGCCCGAGAGGCTTGCCCCAAGGGAAAGGTCAAGGCCCGCGCCAGGGGCTTGCGTTCCCCGGCCGGCGGGGGTCTCATCATCGACACCGCAGGCTCCATCGAAGGGAGAGCGCGATGTGGAGAGTCGCCATTTACACCCGGGAGGCGCCTGGCCGCGCCGATCGTCACCGCCTCGGCCGCCAGGTCGCTGGACTCGCCGACCTGGTGGCTCGCCAGCCCGCATGGCAGCACGTCGCTACCTATGGCGACCTCGAAGGTGGGCCGGCAGCACCCGGCCCGGATTCTCTCGACTGCTCGCCGATGCACCCGTCACTTCGACGTCCTCGTGGTCGACGGTTATGGCTGCCTGTCGGCTGACCGGCGCGAGCTGGGTGGACTTCTGGGGCACCTAGAGGCCTTGTGCGTGCGAACGGTCGTGTTGCGCGCGACGGCGCCCCGGCGCCTCGCCCGGCTCGTTGCCAACGCTGCCTTGGCCGATCTGATCGGGGAGGCGGCCCGCTGACCCGCTTCAGCTGGCACCCCGAAGGGCGTGGGCTCCGACACGTCGCCTCCAAGAGTGACTCCTTGAGCGTTTGCACGTAGACCCAGGCCAAAGCCGTTGGGCCGGCGCTCCGTGACACAAGTCAGTGAATCAATGGGCCTTGTCTGTTTTGAGTTTCTCGAAGTCGGGTATTCCGGTAAGCGAGGTAGAGGCATGACCTTTGTCCCTGGTCGTTGGCATCTGTCGCCTGCCTTGCGCCGAGTGTGGGCGCGGGTCCGAGGCGGTGCGGCCCCATGAAGCGGGCCGGAAGGCGGTCGCTGGCGGCCTTGTGGCTGATCGGCGGTCTCGGCATAGCGACCTTGGTGTCGGGATGCGGCTCGTCAACTCCTGATGCTGCGCCTGCGAAGACGACGACTACCGATTCGACGGCGACGTCGACCACGCTCTCAACCCAAGCAACTGCTGTGCTGTCCGCTTACCGCGCCGCCTGGTCTGCGTTCGAAGGCGCCTTGGCCGACGCGAATCCGTCCGACCCCGCGTTGGCCGCGACGATGGTGAACCCGCAGCTCGAAGGCGTGAAGGCCAACATCTACGCAGACCAACGGCAGGGAATCATTGGCCGCGGGACCTTCGTGCTGCATCCGAAGATCGTGTCGCTGTCCACGGCGACCGCCACAGTCGTCGACTGCGCGTACAGCACGGCGGCACTCGTCTACCAGAGCACCGGCAAGCCGGTCCCTCCTGTCACGCCGCCCGAGAACGACGGAGTGACGTCCACGTTGATGCTCTCAGGCGGGACGTGGAAGGTCTACAAGCAGACGGTTACGGACGGGAAGTGCGCGTCCGGTTCTTGATCGTGTCGGGCGTCGCCGTCTGGGCCGGCCTCATGGTTGCGCCTGGACTGGCATGGGCTGGAGATCCTGGTGGCCAGAACTCGTTCGCTGGAGCCCAAGCCTCGGGCGGCCAGCTCACGGTCGAGGCGGGTCACACCTACTGGACGCCGCCGGAGAGTTCCCAGTGGGCGACATCAGCGCAGAGTGACCCGCCGCCGGGCAACCCGAATCCCAACCAGCCCTACGGTTGCACCTACGGCGCTGGCGGTGCCTCCGCGACGGCGTCGATCGGGGTGGGCGGACCGCAACCCGGTCAGTGGGTCTTTCCGGATTGCGCCGGTCCCGGGGTCATCGACCCGATGCCACCCATCTGGGTCACCGGGGCGACGCCCATGGCCGCCACAGCCCAGGTGAACCCGGAGCTGGTGGCCGAGCAGGCGGTAAGCCAGTTGGGACTGGGGTCGCCCACGATCGAGATGGCTCCGCCCGACGGCTCGCCCCAACTCGTCGGTGTGGCGACGTGGCTGTGGATCGATCCCGCTGCGTGGCGCACGCTCACCGCATCGGCCACGGCAGGCCCGGTGACGGTGACGGCCACGGCGAGCCCGTCGAAGGTTGTGTGGGACATGGGCGACGGCAACTCGGTGACCTGCGACGGTCCGGGAACTCCCTACAGCTCTTCGGACCAGAACGCCACGACCGACTGCTCGTACACCTGGCCGGGGGCCGGCAATTACACGGTCTCGGCGACGGTCTATTGGTCCGTGACCTGGACGGCAGCCGGTGCGCCGGGCGGCGGGAACCTCGGCGTCCAGGCCGGCCCGCCGGCCGACGTCGCGGTGACGGTGACCGAGTCCCAGGCCATCAACACCTCAAGCGGAGGCAACTGAAGGAAGGTAACAGATGGCGACGACGGCGACGGCACCTCGGACGAACGGGCGGGCGGATGAGCGATCACGGCCCCCTATGTCTGCACCTGCCAAGAGGTCTCGTCGCCAGCTACCACTGGTGGCGCTCGGGGTGCTGTTGGTCCTCGGCTGCGCATTGGCCTTCGCCGACGCGTCGGTGCACCTGGGCACTCGGGAGCAGGTGCTGGTCGTCGCCCAGCCCGTCTCGGCCGGCCAGGTGCTCACGGCCGGCGACCTGCGAGCAGTCCGGGTGTCGACCGGGAGCGGACTGGACGTGGTGCCGGTCGATCAGGAGGGGATCATGCTCGGACGACGCGTGGCGGTGCCACTTGTGGCCGGGTCGCTCCTCACCGCGAGCGAAGTCGGATCGACGCCAGCGGTCGGCGTTGGCTCTGACGTGGTGGCCGTCGGATTGAAGCCGGGTGCGTACCCGCCCGAGGTGGCGCCCGGTGACCGGGTCCAGGTGGTGCCGGTCGCGTCAGGGTCGTCGGGCACGAACGCAGCGAGCACGACGAGCGGCATCCCGATCGCCGCGACGGTTCTGGCCGTCACCGCCGCGCCAGCGGACTCCGAAGAGCCGACCGTGTTCTCCCTCCAGGTCTCGACGAACGACGCCGACGAAGTGGCATCGCTGGCGGCGGGCGGCCAGGCCACTCTCATCGAGGTCGGTGGCTGAGGTGGCGTTGGTGGCCCTCGGCTCGGTCCGCTCGTGCGGGGTGACGACCCTCGCCCTGGGGCTGGCTGCCACCTGGCCATCGGACCGACGGGTGCTGCTGGTGGAAGCGGACCCGGCCGGCGGGACCGTGGCGGCGTCGGCGGGGTGGGCACCCGAGCCGGGCCTGGTATCGCTGGCAGCGGCGGCACGCCGGGGCGGCGACCCGACCATGCTGCGGAAGCACTGCCAGCACCTTCCGGGCGGGGCAGCGGTACTCGCCGGACCGGCGCTGGCCGATCAGGCGCAGAGCGCCCTCGGGATGCTCGGACCGGTCCTGGCGCGGCTGGGCGAGTTGGACGCGGACGTGCTCCTCGACTGCGGACGTCTCGACTCGACTGGGCTCGTTACCTGGGAGGAGGCTGGCCGGCGAGTGCTGGTGGGGCGCCCTCGCCTTCCTGACCTCCAGGCCTTGGCGACGTGGCTCGACGCGCGGGGATCCGATCCGGTTCACGTCGAGTTGGTCATGGTGGGCGACGGCCCCTACCCCGACGGGGAGATCGCCCAGACGCTCGGCTCCGAGGTCCTCGCCCGGGTGCCGTGGGACCCGAGAACGACCGATGCTCTCGTCACCGTGCCCGCCTCGGCCCGGGAGCTTCGCTTGGCACCGTTCGTCCGGGCCGTGCGGACGTTGGCCGACCGCCTGGCCGAAGGCGACGCTGGAGTGATTCCCCATCTGGCGGCCGACGCCGAGGCGGGTAAGCCCGAGGCGGCGGCAGAGACGTCGGGCACGGTGTCGGTGCGCAACCGAGTGTGGCGCGGCTGGCGGGCGACCGGACCTTCGCCGTCGCACAACGGCAGCAAGCCCGAAGAGGTCGCCCGGTGACGGCCGACGCGACAGTGGTGGACGGCCTGCGCTCGGAGGTGCTCTCTGCCTTGTCAGCTCGCGAGCGCGAGCTGACCGCCGCGGGACGTCCGGCTCTCTCGGGGGCGGACGAGCAGGCACTCGGGCGCCAGCTCATCGCCGAAGCCTTGGAGCGGCGAGCCAAGGAGGCGCTGCGCGACCGCGCCGCCATGCTCTCCGCCGCCGAGGAGGACGAGCTCTCCCGAGCCACCTTCGACGCGCTGTTCCGCCTGAACCGCTTGCAGCGGCTCCTCGACGACCCCGACATCGAGAACATCAACGCCAACGGCTGCGACCAAGTTTGGGTCCGCTACGCCGACGGTCGCCGCGAACAGGCCCAGCCCATCGCCGCTTCCGACGCCGAACTCGAGGAGATGCTGCGCACCGCTGCGGCGCGTACCGGGATCGGCGAGCGCCGCTTTGACCGGGGCTCGCCGCGCCTCTCGCTACAGCTGCCCGACGGGTCGCGCCTGTTCGCACTGATGGCCGTCTCGGCCCGGCCGTGCGTATCGATCCGCCGCCACCGCTACCTGCGGGTCACCCTTGACGACCTGCGCGCCATGGGCACCGTCGACGTGGCCCTGCACGACTTTTTGCAGGCCGTCATGTGGGCGCGCAAGTCCTGCATCATCTGCGGCGGGACGGGTGTGGGCAAGACCACCCTGCTCCGGGCCATGGCCGCCGACATCGCGCCGTGGGAGCGGCTCATCACCATCGAGGACTCCTTGGAGCTGGGCCTCGACCGGTTCCCCGACCTGCACCCCGACGTCGTGGCGCTGGAGGCCCGCGAGCCGAACCTCGAAGGCGAGGGCGGGGTCAGCCTCGCCGAACTGGTGCGCTGGGCGCTGCGCATGAGCCCGGATCGCGTCATCGTGGGCGAGGCCCGCGGCGAGGAGGTCCTGGCCCTCTTGAACGCCATGTCCCAGGGCACCGACGGGTCGATGGCCACGTTGCACGCGTCGAGCTCCAAAGGGGCGTTCTCGAAGCTCGCCACCTACGCGGTGCAAGCCCCAGAGCGTCTGCCCCTGGAGGCGACCAACCTGCTAGTGGCCAACGCGGTGCACTTCGTCGTCTTCCTGGCCCAAGACGGCGAGTCCCGCTACGTGTCCTCAGTACGAGAGGTCGTTGACGCCGAGGGGCCGATGGTGGTCTCCAACGAGATCTTCCGGCCCGGCCCCGACGGCCGGGCCGTGCCCGGCGCCCCGATGCGCGCCGACACCATGGACCAGCTCGCCGCCGTCGGCTTCGACCCCGGCCTACTGGAGCGCCCCCAGGGCTGGTGGGAACGGTGAGCGCGCTGGGCGCCCTGTGCGGGGCGGGGGTCGGCCTCGGCCTGGCGCTCGTAGTCGTCGGCTGGCGCGGCATCGAGATGCCACGCCCTCGCCGGACGTCACTACGCCCGAAGGTGGAGCGGGCCAACCTGCGCCTCGGGCTCGCTGTCGGCGCGGCTGTGGTGGTCGGGGCGGCCACGGGGTGGCCGGTGGGCGCCGTGCTGGCCGGCCTGGCGGGATGGGGCACCCCGAGCCTGTTGGGCGGCACCCGGCGCCACCAGGCGGCCGTGGGGCGCATCGAGGCGGTGGCCGGCTGGGCCGAGATGCTGCGCGACACCATGGCCGGCTCGGCCGGCCTGGAACAGGCCATCATCGCCACCGCGCCGCTCGCCCCGCTGCCCATCCGGGCCGAGGTAGCGACCCTGGCCGTCCGCCTGGAAGGCGAACGGCTGGCCCCGGCCCTTCGAGCCTTCGCCGACGACGTGGCCGACCCGACGTGCGACCTGGTGGTGGCCGCCCTGGTGCTCGCCGCCGAACACCAGGCCCAACGGCTCGGCGAGCTGCTCGGCTCGCTGGCCGCCGCCGCCCGGGACCAGGCCACCATGCGCCTGCGGGTCGAGGCGGGACGGGCACGCACCCGCACTTCGGTCAAGGTCATCGTGGGCGTCACCTGCGCCCTCGTGGTGGGCCTGGCGCTGTTCAACCGCGGCTACCTCGCCCCCTACGACAGCGCCACCGGCCAACTCGTTCTCGTCCTGGTCGGCGCGGTGTTCACGAGCGCCTTCGTGTGGCTGTCGCGCATGACCCGCCCCGCCACGGTCGAGCGGTTCCTCACCGATCACACCCCGCAACGTCAGCTCGAAGAGGCCGGCCGATGACCCTCGCGCTCGTCTGCGGAGCCGGCGTCGGGCTCGGGCTGTTGCTGATCGGGCGCGGCCTCCTCCCACCTCGGCCTTCTCTGGCCCAGGCGCTGGCCCAGCTGCGCCGCCTCCCCGAGCCCGCACCCGTTCTCGCCCCGCATGAAGACGGAGGAGTGGCCGCCCGCCTGGGTCGTCCGGTTGCCGGCTACCTCTCCCGGGCCGGAGCAGGCTGGCTCCTGCCGGCAGGGGTCCGCCGCGACCTGGCCGTGCTCGGACGCAGCCCCGAGCGCCACCTGGCCGAGAAGGTCACCCTCGCCCTGGTCGGCCTACTCTTCGTCCCCGCTATCTCGGTGCTGCTCGCCTTGGGCGGGGCACACCTGCCCCTGGCGGTGCCGTTGTGGGCATCGCTCGTCTTCATGGTGGCCGCGTTCGTTCTCCCCGATCTCGGTGTCCACGCCGACGCCAACAGGCGACGCCGGGACTTCCGCCACGCCCTCTCCAGCTTCTTGGACCTGGTCGTGGTGGCCCTGGCCGGAGGCGGCGGTGTCGAGACGGCCCTCGCCGACGCCGCGTCGGTTGGATCGGGCTGGTCGTTTGCCTACCTGCGCCGGGCGCTCGACCAGGCCCGCCTGGCCCGACAGACCCCCTGGGCCGCCCTCGGGCGGCTCGGCCAGGAACTGGGCGTCGTCGAGCTGTCGGAGCTGGCCGCTTCGGTGGCCCTGGCCGGCACCGAGGGCGCCAAGGTCCGCGCCTCCCTCGCCGCCAAGGCGGCGTCGCTGCGCACCCACGAGCTTGCTGAGGCCGAGACCGCCGACCAGGCGGCCACCGAACGGATGAGCCTCCCCGTCGTCCTGCTCTTCGCCGGGTTCCTCCTCTTCCTGGGGTTCCCGGCAGTGCAGAAGGTGCTCACCGGCCTGTGAGAAAGGACCCCGACAAGACCAAGCAGATCCACCCAATGAAAGGACAAGTCCCGTGTTCGCCGAACTGACCATCATCCGCCACCTCTTCAGCGTGCTCCACGCACGCTTGCAGGTGCTGCGCGCCGACCCCGAAGCCGGCTACTCCACCGAAGCCGTCATCGTGACTGCCCTGCTCGCAGCGTTGGCCCTCACCGCGGTGGGGATCATCGTCGCCAAAGTTATCTCCTCTGCCAACAACATCTCGACGTCCAACCCATGACCAGGGTGACCGTCGTCGACGGTCAACGACAGAGCCCGACCCCACCGGGACGGCTACGCCGCCTAACGCGCGCCCTGTTGCGAGACGAGCGCGGTGCCGTGTCGGCAGAGCTGGTCATCGCCACCCCGCTTCTGTTGCTCTTGATCATGGGGGTGATCCAGTTCGCAATCTGGGAGCACGCCGAGCACATCGCCTCCGCCGTCGCCCAGCAAGGCGTTGCCGTCGGCCGCCTTCAGGGCGAGACCGCAGCCGCCGGCCAACAAGAAGCACAGAGCGTCCTCGACCAGCTCGGCTCGAGCGTTCTCGCTGGATCAAACATCACCGCCAGCCGCGGCGTTGAGTTCACCACGGTCACGGTGACCGGGCACGCCGAAAGCATCATCGGCCTCTTCTCCCTGCCCGTCCGAGCCGTTGCCACCGGGCCGACCGAGCAGTACACGACCGCCGGAGGCCCGACGTGACCACGAACCGACCCCGCCGGATGCGCCGGTTGCGAGGCGACGAGTCGGGCAGCGTCGCCACCGAGTTGGTGCTGCTCACCCCGCTCCTCATCTTGATGTTGCTGTTCGTCGTCGCCCTCGGCCGCCTGGCCGGCGCCCGCCTGGACGTGAACGGGGCGGCCGCCCAGGCAGCCCGGGCCGCCTCCATAGCCAGAGACCCCCCCACGGCCATCGCCATGGCCCAACAGACCGCCACCAGCGCCTTGGGGTCCGATGGCGTCACCTGCGGGAACCTCACCGTCTCCACCAACACCTCGCAGTTCGAGCCCGGCGGCCAGGTGGCGGTCACCGTCACCTGCACGGTCGCCCTCTCTGACCTCGCCGGCCTGCGCCTCCCCGCCGCCGAGACCGTGAGCTCTACCTCGACGTCGGTCATCGACAACTACCGGGGCGGCACATGAGCGTCACCGTTGCCCGCCTGCGCGACCGGCTCGGCGAACCCGAGTCCGGCATGGTCACCGCCTTCGTCGTCATCTTCACCCTGGCCCTCGTCGTCATGGCCGGCCTCGTCCTCGACGGCGGTCTCGCCCTGGCGGCCAAGGTGCAGGCGATCGACGACGCCCAAGCAGCAGCCCGGGCCGGGGCGCAAGCCATCGACATCCCCCTCTACCGCTCGACCGGTCAGATCACCCTCGACCCCGCCCAAGCCACCCAAGACGCAGAGCACTACCTCACCGAGTCGGGGCACACCGGCACCGTCGCCGTTGACGGCGAACAGGTCACGGTGACGGTCACCATCAGCCAACCGACCCAGATCCTCTCGTTGGCCGGCATCGAGCACCTCACCGTCAGCGGCACGGGGACCGCCACGGCAGAGCAAGGCGGCGCCCCGTGACCCGGCTCGTCAGCGTCGCCAAGGGCCTCGGCGCGCTGGTAGTCCTCGCTGCCCTCGTGGGCGCCATCCCCTGGGCGCTGTGGCACTTCGTCGGCTGGCCGCTCCCGCATCACGTACCCAGCGCCGCCCAGGTGGGCCGTGCCCTCAACCGCCAAGGCATCCCGGCCCAGACCCTCATCGACGTCCTCGCCGTGGTCGTGTGGCTCACCTGGGCCGCCCTCATCGCCTCGCTCGCAGTCGAGATCCCAGCCGCTCTCTCGGGACATCACCCATCCCGCCTGCCCGTCGCCGGGATCTTCCAGCCGGTCACCGGCCGCCTCGTCGCCACCGTCATCGTCGCCTGCCTGGCGCTCTCCCCCCGGCCCGATCATGCCGGCCCGGCCGGAACCACCAGCTCCGGGCTGGCCACCGCAGTCAGGCGGCCCGTCGCGGCCCTGGTCGTCAACGACGCCGTCTACACCTCGTCGATCGGCTCGAACTCGCCGACACCCGCGTCTCCGACGACCGCGCCATCGATCACCACCACGGGATCGCCGACGGTCGCCACATCGTCCGCTCAACCCACCGTCTACGTCGTCCAACGAGGCGACACCCTGTGGGGCATCGCACAACGCGAGTTGGGTGACCCCTTGCGTTGGTCCGAGATTTACCAGCTCAACGAAGGCCGGCCCCAGCCCGACGGGGCTACCCTCACCGACCCCCACTGGATCGACCCCGGCTGGAGCCTCGTGCTCCCCGCCGTGGCGACACCATCAGCCACTCCTGCTCCGGAGCCCGCTCCACCGTCACCGTCATCGTCTTCGCCACCGACCACCGCACCGGCGCCTGCCGCCACGACCACCGTCCCGACCACGACTCCCTCGACCGCTCCGTCCCCACACACCACCGCCCCTTCATCAACCAACGGCACCGGCCACCAGCGGCCGGTGAGCACTACGGCGGCGGTCCGCTTTCCTTCGGGGTCGGTCGTGGCCGGTTCGTTCGCTGCTGGGGTCCTGAGCGCGGTTGCCCTCGGCCGGCTGCGGCGGCGCCACGCCTACCGCTACCGACCGCCCCAACCCGGCCGGGACCTCACTCGACCGATACGCAGGCCAAGCCAGGACCTTCTGATCCGGGTCGCTCCCGGTACCCAAGGGGTCGAACGCGGCGATCGCGAGACCGCCCGGCCACCCACCTTCCCCTTCGACGACGACGAACGTCGTCTCGACCCCGGGCGGGTCGAGATCGGCACCCGAAACGGCGCCAGCCTCACGATTGAGACCACCGACCTATCCGGCGTCGCGTTGGCGGGAACCAGGGTCCACGACGTCGCCCGTGCGCTTGTTGCCAGCCTGTTGGTGCGGGCCGTGCCGGGCGCGGCCGAGGTCCTCTGCACCGACGCGCTGGCCGAGGACCTCTTGCCTGGCCTCACTCCTGACCGCTCGCTGCGCCGTGCCGAGAACACCGACCAGATGGCGCGCCTGGTCGAGGCCGAACGCATCGCCCGCACCCGGCGACTGGCTTCGGTTGACGCGCCTGATGCCGCCCGCTTCCGCCAGGAGAACCCCGAGAATCCGCTCCCGCTGCTACTCGTGCTGCTCGATACGGTGCCGACCGAGTCGGAGGGGAGGTGGTTGGCATTGCTCGGTGATGCCGCCCGCCTCGGCATGGCGGTGCTCTTCCTCAGCGAGTCAAGTCTGGCTAGTGGCCGGATCGTTCTCGGCGCGGACACAACGGTCACGGCGGCCGAACCCGCTGATGCGCTGCCGATCGCCTGTGGCACCCGGCTCTACCGGCTCCGTGCCGACGAGGCGGTCGAGTTGCTCGGTTCGGTCAACGAGGCCAACCATCAACCCGACGACGAGCCC
>Ga0265327_10001934_pt1 | contig 23916 bp, 23 predicted proteins | sample 41621metaG_FD_202089 | JGI IMG/M metagenome (GOLD analysis project Ga0265327, IMG submission 202089) | Rhizosphere microbial communities from Carex aquatilis grown in University of Washington, Seatle, WA, United States - 4-16-21 metaG | ecosystem: Host-associated > Plants > Roots > Rhizosphere...
ACAGCAGACCTTAAACCTGTTCGGCGACTATTACCGGCTGGATGTTTTAAACGATCCGCACGGCACAGGTCACCAGAACATCAGGAATTTCATGCAATTCGGCTGGGACGGCATTTGTTTTAAAGGCACGGCGCTGACCGCCAAATAACAAACTTCCGATTTACCCCAAGGCTGTAATTTAAAAATCTTATTCACCACGAAAGCACGAAGAAATAAAAACTTCGCGTCCTTCGTGGTGAGTTCTTTAAAACTAAGATCTTGCCGATTTGAATAACTTAAAAAAGTTTTCAGTCGATGACTCTGCGATTTTATTCAGCGTCGTTCCGCGCAATTCCGCCAGTTTTTCTGCAACGTAGCGGACGTAAGTGGGATAGTTGGGCCTGCCTCGAAAAGGCGCCGGCGCCAGATAAGGCGAATCGGTTTCGATAAGAAAACGCTCAGCCGGTACTTTTTTAGCGACTTCCTGAATGTCCTTAGCGCTGTTGAAGGTGACAATGCCGGAGAAGGAAATATAAAAATTCAGATCCAATGCCGCCTTGGCAAACTCCCAGTCTTCGGTAAAACAGTGAATAATGCCCCCGACTTCACCAGCATCCTCTTCTTTCAATATCCTCAGCGTATCGAGTTTGGCCTCGCGGGTATGGATAATCAACGGCTTTTGCAATGCTTTTGCGGCGGTAATATGATGTCTAAAGCGTTGATGCTGCCAAGCTAAATCGCCTTCGCTACGAAAATAATCCAAACCGGTCTCGCCGATGCCGATGACTTTGGCGTCTTGGCCTAAAGCGATAAGCTCTTCGACGCTGGGATCACGCCCGTCCCGGCTATTGGGGTGTACGCCTACGGTTAAAGAAATTTGCCGATAAGGCTCCACTAAATCCCGCATGGCCGGATAGGCTTCCAAATCTATCGATATGCATAACAAGTGCTCAAGTTGACTGTTTGCCGCTTCCTGCATGAAACAGGCAAAGTCATTTTGATAAGGAGCCAGATCGATACGATCCAGGTGGCAATGGGAGTCTATCAACATAAGTATTTGTAAATAAAAAAATTCGGTTAAAAAATCATCGCCGCGAATACAGTAGAAGGTTGCGAGTTACCTTACCCAATTAATGAATCACTGAATGCAGTCTCACATAGTATGCGTCGACCGGTCATTCTCTAAAGAACCGGCCAGATAATTCTCTATTTTGTTGCGCGACATACCGCCGTCCTGATCGCTAAATTGTACGCCGACGCCGCAGGCTCTATAGCCTTCCGAACCGGGCGGCGTTATCCAGATGATTTTCCCGGCTATCGGCAGTCGTTCGGTTTCTTCCATCAAGTTAAGCAACATAAAAACTTCCTGCCCCATCGCATATTCGCGATTGGTCGGAATAAACAGGCCGCCGTTGGTCACAAAAGGCATGTAGGCGGCGTATAAAGCGTTTTTATCTTTAATCGAAAGGGACAATATGCCTTGTCCGGGCGCTGTATCTGCCATGGTCATTGACTCCGGTTAAGTTCGTACCAGTGTATTAAAATTTCTTCAAACAACAATTGCTTGTTGATTTGGCTGTCCAGCCGCTGCCGACTGATCAGCAATAAATCGTATAATTTATAAAGCCCCTTTAATTCCAGTTGTTGAGACATTTCTTGCAGCTGTTTATTCAAGTCCGGATTATATAAATTTGCAACTGTGGGATGATAAAAACACTTAATCAAATCGATAACCCAGGATGTCATCCAGAACATTAGCGGCGAGGCCGGAAGCTTTTGCCAGTCTTCGGCGATAACGACCGGGGATTTAAGCCGTTTAGCGAGCGCCACCCAAGCATTGAAACATTCATTGCGCAAAGTTAAGGTTTCATCATTGGCATAATCCAATGCCAGCAAAGGCGCGCCCTGCGCTAAAGCGACGTTATTGCGCAAGGTCTTGTGCGTCTCGGCGTTGCACTGCAAAGTTTTTGCCAACCAATCGATTACGCTTTCTTTGTCCGGCGCCGCTACCGGCAGTTTCTGGCAACGACTGATAATGGTCGCCGGCAATCTGGCCGGTTTTTCGCTGATTAATATGAGCAGAGTGCGCTCGGTTGGCTCTTCCAGACATTTTAAGAAGGCGTTGGTTGCGGCATTGTTCATCTTGTCGGCAGGATTGATGATCACAACGCGATGAGACTCGAACTGAGGTTTTAAGCTCAACCGGGTAATCAGACTGCGAACTTGACCGATAGTAATGCCTTTGCCCGGCTCTTCGGGCTGTAGCTGAATAAAGTCAGGGTGGGTTTCGGCATTAATCAGCACACAGCTGGTGCAATGCCCGCAAGCCGTGCTGTCGTTTTGCGGGGCGGCACAGAGCAAGGCCTCCGCGAAGCGATTAGCCAATTGCTGCTTGCCCAGCCCTTTATTGCCGGTAATCAGTAAAGCCTGGGGAATACGCTGTTGCGCAATATAACTGCGAAGATGCTCCCAGTGTTGCCGGTGCCAAGGCAAAATCATTTTAAGCCGCCATGCCTCGGCGACGTTAGGCTGGAACTCAAACCCAAGAGAATACGGATAACATCGGCAATCGCTCTTTGCACATCGGCTAACGGCTGGTTAGCTTTTATCAGTTTGATGCGTTCCGGATAAAGTTCGGCCTGTAATAAATAAGCCCGCCTGACGCTTTCAAAAAAATTGATTTTTTCCGATTCGAAACGATCGACAGCACCGCGCTTTTTAACCCGTGCCATGCCTATTTCCACCGGCGCATCCAACAGCAGCGTCAAATCCGGTTTCAATGATCCCTGCACCCAGTTTTCCAACCATTGTATGCTGCTGATTTTCATGTTCCGGCCTCCGCCTTGATAAGCATAGGTAGCATCGGTAAAGCGGTCGCACAGCACCCATTTGCCGTGGGCCAAAGCGGGCTCAATAACATGTTTGATATGTTGGGCCCTGGCCGCAAACATCAGCAATAACTCGGCCTGTTCTGAGACAGCCTCACTTTGGGTATCCAGCAACAGCTGCCGTATTTTCTCGGCAAGTTGGGTGCCGCCGGGCTCTCTGGTAACCACTACAGCGATATTATGCTGCTCTAAATAGTCTTTTATAAAAGCCATATTAGTGGTTTTGCCGACCCCTTCCCCGCCTTCTAAAGTAATGAACTTTCCTCGGGTCATTTTTTGTTCCTTTGAAAACTGTCCACGGCCAAATTATGATCTTTTAAAGTCGCGGAAAATACATGAGTGCCATCGCCACGGGCGACAAAATACAGACTGTCGCCCTGGGCCGGATGCAGAGCGGCATAAATCGCATCGCGTCCCGGCATCGCAATCGGCGTCGGCGGCAAGCCGCTGATAACATAAGTATTGTAAGGCGTGGCTGTAGTTAAATCCTGGCTTCTGATATCGCCCTGGTAACTATCGCCCATGCCGTAAATAACGGTAGGATCCGTTTGCAACAACATATTTTGTTCCAGCCGGCGCGTAAACACGCCAGCGATGATAGGTCTTTCAGCAGCGGCCGCGGTTTCTTTTTCGACAATTGATGCAAGAATCAGGGCTTCATAAGGGGTTTTAAAGGGCAGACCTTCGGCTTTATTGAGCCATTCCTGTTGCAATACCCGCTGCATTTTATCGTAGGCTCGTTTTAATAAAGCTACATCGGAGGTATGTTTTTCAAAAAAATAAGTGTCGGGAAAAAATAGACCTTCGGGCGTCGAAGGAATGCTCGCATCCGAGCTGAACCGAGCCATTACGTTGTTAAAGTCAACGCCGGTTAAGGTATGCTCAAGATTGGGATTCTTCTCGATTTCATGCAACATATCCTTGAAGCTCCAGCCTTCCGGAAAAGTGATGGTATGTTGCTTGGTTTTTCCTTGCACGAATAGCGCTAATATTTTAGGAATGGTTGCGCCGGAAGTTAACTCATATTCCCCGGTTTTAAGTTTTTTCAGGGCTTTTTCCTGAAAGGCGATGACTTTGAACCAGAAAGGTTTAATCGCCAGATTTTGGGCAATAAGTTTATCGATAATGCGGTTAAGCGAATCGCCTTTTTCGATTTCTATATAAACCGTTTTATCGACCAGCGCCGGTTGATGTAATGCGTTTTGATAATCCATCCACATCCAGCCGCTGATTAAACTTAATATCAAAAAGATAAAAGCAAAAGTCTTAACGTTCATTATTGAACTTCCCGGCGACGGCTCTAGCTCGGCAACTGCTCTCTGCGTTGCTTTCGGCAATCGCTCCCCGCATTGCTCTAACTTCTCCATCCGTGGAGTCGCACTGCCTGTGCCGTTGTCGCGAGTAAATCCAGCTAACCAGGTTTGTACATTTTTGGTTATAGGCCCCACTGAAAAACGCTTAGTTTCGATTTGCTTGATAGGCCAGATGCCGATAATGGAATTACAAACGAATATTTCGTCAGCCGACAATAACTCGTCCTTGCTAAATTCATGCTCAACGACCGGGAGGCCCTGTTCAGCTGAAAGCATCAGGATAATGCGACGCATAATACCGGCGACGCCCGATTGAGCCAATACGGCGGTATGAAGCGTGCTATTTTTAACATAGAACAGATTAGTCATTGTTCCTTCAATAACATGATCATTGCCATCCAGCATAATGCCTTCCTGAATGGCCGGATTATTCCATTCGGCTCTGGCCATAACCTGCTCAAGCCGGTTCAGGTGCTTAATGCCTGCCAAGCTTGGATTCAAGCCTAAACGAGTCGTGCAGAAACGGGCAACGATGCCCTGCTCCGGGTATAGTGCCGGATAGTCGGGAAAGGGATGAAGGCTTAATACGCGGGTCGGCTGTACCGCATCGGGTTGACGATAGCCTCGTCCGCCCGAACCGCGGGTGATAATAATTTTAAGCACCGCTTGAGCGGAACGGGTTTCGGAAGCCCAATGTCGACAAAGTTCATTAGCTTCAAGGCTAAGTAACTCGCCATCTGGAAAAGGAATGTAAAGCCGGGAACATCCCGATTTTAACCGCTCTAAATGGAAATCAAGAAAAACAGCTTGTCCGTCGTTAACGGCGATAGTTTCGAATAATCCGTCGCCGTATTGAAATCCACGATCGGAGATTTCGACATACTCCTTGCGTTCACCATTTATGAGAATCATTTTTTAGCCGAGGAGTACCCATAAGGGATGGGTGACATAGCGAATGGTGTAATCGGCTTATACTTCGCCTATAGTCACATCAGAAGAGATTTGTCTCTGCATCAAGGCACCGATTCCGTTCGGCAGCCATACAGGAATGATGAAGCAAAAGCGTCGAAAGCACCGGCTTTTCGGTGCCTTCGACGCTTTTAATCATTCATAACGCTTAAAAATCAAGGTGCCGTTAGTTCCGCCAAATCCAAATGAATTAGACATAGCAACATCAATCTTCATCTGTCTTGCGATATTGGGTACATAATCCAGATCGCATTCGGGGTCTTGATTATCCAGGTTGATGGTTGGCGGGGCAATTTGGTTTTTAATGCTTAATGCCGTCAGCACCGTTTCAATGCCGCCTGCAGCCCCTAATAAATGACCGATCATGGACTTTGTCGAGCTGATCGCTACTTTGTAGGCATGCTCGCCCAAGGCGGCTTTCATAGCTTGGGTTTCACCCAGATCGCCGGCCGGCGTCGAGGTGCCGTGTGCGTTAATGTAGTCGATTGCATCGGCGTTTAAACCGGCATCACGCAGAGCATTTTTCATGCATCGCGCCGCACCTTCACCGCCAATTGAGGGCGTGGTCATATGATAAGCGTCGCCGCTCATGCCGTAACCGGCCAATTCGGCATAAATTTTTGCGCCTCGGGCTTTGGCATGCTCCAACTCTTCAAGCACTACAACACCGGCACCGTCGCTTAACACAAAACCGTCCCGATCTTTATCCCAGGGGCGACTCGCCGCCTGCGGATCATTGTTTCGACGGGACAAGGCTTTTGCCGAAGCGAAACCGCCCATTGCTGTCGGTGATGTGGTGCAACGCTCAGCGCCGCCCGCAATCATTACGTCAGCATCACCATACATAATCAATCGCGCCGCATCGCCGATATTATGAGTGCCTGTCGAACAGGCTGTAACAATGGCAAAATTCGGACCTTTTAAACCGTATTTGATTGAAAGGTTACCGGAAATCATGTTGATAATGTTGCCGGGAACGAAGAACGGCGAGATACGCCGCGGACCGCTTTTATCGTAAACAGCATAACATTCTTCAATGCCGGTAATGCCGCCGATACCCGATCCGATAGCAACGCCGATGCGTTCGGCATTCGCTTCGGTGACTTCAATACCTGAATCTTCAAGAGCCTGACAGCCCGCCGCAATCCCATAATGGATAAAACCATCCATACGTTTGGCATCTTTTTCGGGGATATAGCGGTTAATATCAAAATTTCTTATAACACCGCCAAAAGTAGTGGCAAAAGAAGAAATATCGAAGGAATCAATTGGGCCTATGCCGCTTTTACCATTGATAATACCGTCCCATGTTTCTGAGACTGTGTTAGCTAAAGGCGTGATTGCGCCTAATCCAGTTATTACAACTCGACGTTTGCTCAATGTAATTTACCGTAAGAATGATGAAAGGCGGGGAGACAAGGTTAGTTATGTCGATTAACAACGCACTATAGGAGAGATAAACTATCCAGAGCTTAGATGGGCTTCGCTCCCGCTCTACCCACCCAATATATCTACCTTCTGCAAATCCACAGTGATGTGGTGAATGTAGATATTACGGAAGCCGGCATCCGTCCAAGCAGTCCGTAACCCAACCTATAAGCTCATTAACTAAAAATCAGTTTAAGCGTTTTTTACTACGTAATCGATAGCTTGCTGAACAGTGGTTATTTTTTCAGCTTCATCGTCTGGAATTTCGCATTCGAATTCTTCTTCAAGAGCCATGACGAGTTCAACTGTATCAAGAGAATCAGCACCAAGATCATCTACGAATGAAGCATCGGTAGCGATATCTTCTTTAACACCCAATTGTTCTGAAACAATCTTTTTTACTCGTTCTTCAACGTTACTCATAATTATCATCCTCAAACAATGCAAGTTCACCGGCGTCTAATCCGGGACTTACACTAGTATTGTTATTAATTTTATTTGAAATCCCGTCTCCGGAAATTCCAGACGGCGGGGGAATTATACTTTATATTGCAACAATGTCACAATATTAAGCCGTGAACATACATACGACCTATAGGCGCACCTCTTACGGCATAAACATGCCGCCATTGACATGAATATTTTCCCCGGTGATATAAGCCGCACCGGCAGAAGCTAGAAATGAGACCGTATGAGCGATTTCTTCAGCCCGGCCTAATCGAGACAGAGGAATAGATGACAGCAAGTTCTTTTTAATATCCTCACTCAACTCCTTAGTCATATCGGTATCAATAAACCCAGGCGATACCGTGTTGATAGTAATATTGCGCGAACCCACTTCTTTCGCCATGGATTTGGCAAATCCAACCATTCCGGCCTTTGCCGCCGCGTAATTTGCCTGTCCTGCATTACCGGTCGAACCCACTACGGATGAGATGTTGATAATACGACCGGTTTTAGCTTTCATCATGCCGCGCAGCACGGCTTTACTCATACGGAAAACCGAAGTCAGATTGGTATTGATAATATCATCCCAGTCTTCGTCCTTCATCCGCATCAATAAATTGTCGCGAGTAATCCCCGCATTGTTGACCAATACGAATGGAACCCCAAACTCGTCATTAACAATTTTCATGACTTCTTCGATAGAGTTCGGATCGCTGACATCAAGCTTCAAACCTTTACCCTGTTCGCCCAGATAGGCGGAAATTGAATCTGCTCCGTTATCCGTGGTCGCGGTACCGATAACAAAAAAATCATCCTGCGCCAATCTTTCAGCGATGGCCCGACCAATGCCACGACTGGCGCCCGTGACTAAAGCGATTTGCTTAACCATTAAGTTGCTCCAATACTTTATTAAGTGATTCCGGGTCATAAATAGACAGATGCGTGGCATCCTTAGCGATACGCTTGTTCAAACCGACTAAAACTTTACCCGGACCGCATTCGACAAAACAAGTAACGCCTTGGTCATGCATAAACTTGATACCGTCGGCCCAGCGCACCGGCTTATAGAGTTGTTCTTTTAATGCATTGCGGATGACTTCGGGAGCGCTATGCGATGCAACGTCGACATTATGAATCAGCGTCATTTTTGGCGTATCAATAACAGCGCCTTGCAACTGTAAATCTAGTTTTTGAGCCGCGGGCTCCATCAAAGCACAATGAGAAGGGACGCTGATCGGCAATAGTAGCGCGCGCTTCGCACCCGCCGCTTTAGCGGCCAGCTTGGCTCTTTTGACGGCGGCAATATGACCGGCAATAACCACCTGCCCCGGCGAGTTAAAGTTGACCGCCGACACGATTTCCGCTTCCGCGACATCGGCGCAAACCTTAACCACTTGATGATCCTGAAGCCCCAAAATGGCCGCCATTGCACCCACGTCGGAAGGCACCGCCTCCTGCATCAGCAGGCCTCGGGCGGCAACCAATCTTATACCATCCTCAAACGACATCGCATCCGAGCACACCAACGCGGTATATTCGCCCAAACTGTGTCCGGCCATCCACGACGGACGCACAGAGCTGTACTTGCACCAAATTTCCCAAACAGCCACGCCGGCCGCCAACATAGCGGGTTGCGTGTTGCAGGTTTGATTAAGTTCACCATCCGCATCTTCCGAAACAATAGACCATAAATCCTTGCCCAAGACCTCGGATGCCCGTTCAAAAGTACGCTTTACTTCCGGATAAACAACAGCCAGATCGGCTAACATGCCGACAGATTGCGAACCCTGACCGGGAAAAACAAACGCTAAGTTGTAAATTTGCTTATTCATTTCAATACGTTTTTATTATTTTTTTAGTATTTAATTAATGCGGAACCCCAGGTAAATCCAGCCCCAAAGGCTTCCAGTAAAATGACTTGCCCGCGCTGAATACGCCCATCTCGAACACCTTCATTCAGGGCGAGCAGCACCGATGCGGACGAGGTATTACCCTGACTCTCAAGGGTTAAAATAACATGCTCCATAGGCATCTTTAATTTTTTTGCGGTTGCCGCGATAATCCGTATATTGGCCTGATGAGGAACCAGCCAGTCAATATCGGATTGCTGCATATCATTGGCGGCCAAGGTTTCATCGACTATGCGACCCAGCGTATTAACCGCCACCTTGAATACTTCGTTGCCGCGCATATTGATATAACCGGCTTCGTCTTTATTTGCCTCGGTAGCCGTCTGGGGATTCGGACAATACAGCAAATCTTCAAATTCACCGTCGGAATGAATATGGGTCGACAAGATACCGGCGTCATTCGAGGCGCAAAGCAATGCAGCGCCCGCACCGTCGCCGAACAAGATACAAGTACCTCTATCGGTCCAGTCGACAATGCGCGAACAGATTTCGGAGCCGACTACAAGTACTTTATTGGCTGCACCCGATTTTATATACTGGTCGGCAATACTCAACGCAAAAATCGAACCGGAACAAGCCGCCTGCACGTCAAAAGCGACGCAGTTTTTAATGCCCAAGCGTTGTTGCAACAAACAGCCGGTGCTGGGATAAACCCGATCAGGCGTCCCGGTCGCAACAATGATCAAATCGATGTCTTCGGGATCGCAAGCGGCAGCGGCTATGGCTTGCCTTGCCGCAATTTCAGCCATGCTTGAGGCGGTTTCTTCCGCCCCGGCAATGCGGCGGCTTTTAATGCCGGTTCGCTCAAAAATCCAGCTATCGGAAGTATCGACGGTTTGTGAAATTTGCTCATTGGTGCGAACGTTCTCAGGCAGATAACCGCCGGTACCGATTATTCTTGAATAACGAGTCATGCACTCTCTCTCAAAGCCAAAGTCTTTTCGACCTGTTCGCTTATTTTTCTAATGACGTCTTTTTTGACTTCAATCTCAGCAAGATGAACGGCCGTTTTAAACGCCAGCACATCAGCTCCGCCATGACTTTTAATAACCAATCCACGCAAACCTAAAAAGCTTGCACCATTGTACAAACGCGGATCGATGCGTTTTTTAAATGATTTGAGCACCGGATAGGCCAGCAATCCCGCCAACTGGGTCAGGATATTCCTGCCAAAAGCTTCCTTTAATGCAGTACCTATCATTTTTGCCGCGCCTTCAATGGATTTGAGTGCGACATTGCCGACAAAGCCATCGGCGACAATCAAGTCAACCTGAATATGGCCCGCGTTTAAAGAGTCGCCTTCCACATACCCTATGTAATTTAACGATGAATTTTCCAGTAATTTTGCTGCCGCTTTAACCTGCTCATTACCTTTCATGTCCTCTTCACCGATATTTAGCAAGCCCACCTTGGGATTGTCGATATTCTCAACCGCTTTAACCAACTCCGCACCCATCACTGCAAATTGGAAAAGGTGCTCCGCAGTGCAATCCACATTTGCGCCCAGATCAAGCACATGGGTATGTCCATTAATGGAGGGAAGCGTGGAAATGATGGCAGGTCGATCGATACCGGGAATCATTTTAAGCACAAACCGGGCCGTCGCCATTAAAGCTCCGGTATTGCCCGCGCTAACGCAAGCATCCGCCCGACCGTCTTGAACCAGGTTGATCGCAACCCGCATTGACGAGTCTTTTTTGTTTTTTAGCGCTTTAGATGGTGACTCATCCATACCAACGCATTGGGATGCGTGCTGAATAATAAGTCTATCTTGAAAATCAAGTAAGGCCTGAGCTAACTGCGGCTTGAGAATAGCTTCATCGCCCACTAAAATCAGTTTTAAGTCTGGATTGTTCTTTAAACAATCCAATGATGCCGGAAGGGTGACTTCAGGACCGTAATCCCCGCCCATCGCATCAATCGAAATTGTTAGACTCACGCTTACGGATGACTCCTGAGTTATTATTATAAAGAAGCCGAAGCTGACTTGATCAGCTTCGGCATATCATCATACGACAAGGCGAGAAGATCTTAATCTTCGTCATTCCCATTGATTACGATTTGACGGCCTTTAAAGAAGCCATCGGGAGTCATATGATGACGAATATGAGTTTCACCGGTCATCGGATCTTGAGACAGCGTTCTGCCTGTTAACGCATCGTGTGAACGACGTTGACCGCGTCTTGAACGCGAAACTTTACTTTTTTGTACGGCCATTATAAATCTCCAGTATTTTTTAACTTGGCTAAGATGGAAAAAGGGTTTTCGGTGGGCGACAGCTGTTCATTGAGCGAATGATCCACCTTATTGTTGCCCGTTTTTTGGGTGAGACAATTGTGTTGGTGCTTCGGAAAGGTAGGCAAAATCAGTAATAACTCATCTTCAATTACATCCTTTAACAGGATTTTTTCCTCATCAACTAACAATGGCTCGTAATCCTCGGGCAATCTGTCAGCTTGATCGATTGAACTCACAATACCTAACTTGATGTCGTTTTTCACAGTCCATTGCACGGCTTGCAGGCAATTTTGACATTTAAGTTCCAGAACCGCTTCTATTCGCCCTTCAATTTTGGCCAACCGTCCTTCCCGGCAAAAAAAGAGTTCCACAGTCACAGCCCCTGTATCGTTGAACAGGATATCCGCCAAACGATCCAAGCGACTTACAAGTATTTGCCCCTTCAGTTCACCTCGCTTATCAGCCAGATGTAAGGGATCTATATATTCAGGTAATCGAGCTAACATAACCGAGCAATATTATATGGAAACAACAATCCCGTCAATCCTAATGACGCGCCTTTATCTGTGTTCAACAATGACAGGTTTGTTGCATAGTTCATTGGGATTATCTCCACTGGGCGGAAAATGGGCTGCTAACAACGCCGTAACGCGCTCTATGCCTTGTAACGATCCGAGCAAGAAATCACCCGTTTGGAATGCTTTCTGCATAATTTTTGCTATCGCATCCCATTCGGTTTGCGCCACATGCCGAGTAATACCCCGATCAGCAACAATATGAACTTCTCTATCCGCCAGCGATAGATAAATTAAAACGCCGCTGTTTTCTTCGGTATCCCAGACCCGCAAATTTGAAAACACTTCTACCGCCCGCTGACGGGCCGTACTGCCACGCCAAACTTGGCCCAACGCCCGCGCATTTTCAACAGCAAAACGAAGTTCTCCACTGTGCTGAAATTCAGAGTTTTTTATAGCGGCTTCTATCTCAGTCAGCACCGCGCCAGGAAACAGCACACGCCAACGCCAAGGCGGCATAAAAGCATGACACAACCAACGTTTAATATTTACCATGATCCCGATGCGCCCCCTCCGCCAAATCGACCGCCGCCACCGCCCCATGAACCGCCGCCGTTACTGCCGCCAAAGCCGCCACCATTAGTCCAACCACGGCCGCCCATTGTGCGAACGCCAACGATTAAAAAAACCATTAAGCCGATAAATAACGCTACCGAAAAACCCAAGCCCAACATCAATGCCGCGACCGCGCCGCTGCCAAAACCCGCCAGCATACCGGCCATTACCCGGCCCATTATGACCGACAGCGCAAAGCCTGCAACCAAACCGCCAAGCACAATGAACATAAAGCCGCCCTCATTTTGCCTACTAACCCGACTTTCAGACGGCCCCGGCAAAGCTTCGCCTTCAATAAGCGCCATAAGTTGGGTAACTCCCGCATTAATGCCGCCCGCATAATCGCCGTCCTTGAAATACGGGGTAATGGTTTCAGCTATCACCCGTTTGGCGACGGCGTCTGGAATGACGCCCTCCAGACCGTAGCCGACTTCCAGACGCAACGTTCGATCATCCTTAGCGACTATCAAAATAACGCCGTCATCAATACCTTTACGACCGATTTGCGACAGATCGGCCACTTCTATGCCGAATTCGGCTATGTCTTTGGCCCCTGTGGTCGGAACCATTAATACCGCAATCTGGCTGCCTTTTTTGGCCTCGAAAGCGGCTAACTTATTTTCCAGTTCGGCGGCCTGTTCGGCGCTGAGCGTGGCGGTAAGATCGGTGACGCGACGCGATAACTCGGGAACGCCAACGACCGCCCATGTCATCATGCCAAGCAACAACAAGAAAAATCCGAGCCCGTAACGAACGCGGGGAAATAATGCAGAGACCATGTTAATGTCCGCCAACCGCTGCAGGCGCGCCAAAGTCCACCTTGGGCGGCCGGGCAATGGCTTGCTCGTCTTCGACGCTAAAGCTCGGCTTGGTTTTGTGGCCGAACATCATCGCAGTGAGATTAGTGGGAAAAGAGCGCACGGTAATATTGTATTGCTTGACCGCTGCAATATAGCGGTTGCGCGCCACCGTAATACGATTTTCCGTACCTTCCAATTGCGCTTGCAAGTCACGAAACAGGCCGTCGGCTTTCAGTTGCGGATAGTTTTCCGCTACCGCCAGCAGCCGTGAAATCGCACCGGTCATTTCACCCTGTGCGGCAATAAATTTATGGAACGCTTGCTCATCATTGACCAGTTCCGGCGTAGCCTGCACTGCGCCAACCTTGGCGCGCGCCTCGGTTACTTCGGTCAGCACGTCTTTTTCATGAGCCGCATAGCCTTTCACTACATTCACCAGATTCGGCACCAAATCGGCGCGGCGCTGATATTGGTTCAACACTTCAGCCCAGGTCGCCTTAATGTCCTCGTCGCCGGACTGTAGCGTGTTGTAGCCGCAGCCGGACAAAACCGGCAGCATCAATAAAGTCATCAGCCATTTAAACATATCAACCTCGCCGCTTAGATTGCAAAATTCAGTGGAGACACCAAGCCCGCCATTTGCCTAACAACTACAAATAGGCAAATGGCGTAAACATAATGGATGCGTTTTTTAAAAACTAAACCATCCCGAACCGAAAGAACTGGCGAAAACCAAACTGACGATCGTCATCAGCTTGATCAAGATATTTAAAGACGGACCGCTGGTGTCTTTAAACGGATCGCCCACGGTATCGCCGACGACAGCGGCTTTGTGGGAATCGGAACCTTTACCGCCGAATTGCCCGGTTTCAATCCATTTTTTCGCATTGTCCCAAGCGCCGCCCGCATTAGCCATCATCACCGCCAGCAGAAAGCCGGACGACATAGTGCCGACCAACATACCCGCGAGCGCTTCTTTACCCAACACATGGCCCACCACCAGCGGCACGACAACCGCCAAAGCACCGGGCAAAATCATTTCACGCAAAGCGCTTTCAGTACTGATACCGACACAAGTCGCGTAATCAGGCTGTCCCGTGCCTTCCATCAGGCCCGGAATTTCACGGAATTGACGACGCACTTCAACCACAATCTGGTGAGCCGCCTTACCTACCGCCATCATGGTCAGCGCGGAAAACAAATAAGGCATCATCGCGCCAATCAAAATGCCCGGCAGCATGGTAGGCCCCAGGATATTCAAATTGTCGATTTTTGCCGCCGTTACATACGCAGCCAATAAAGCTAACGCGGTTAGCACCGCGGAACCGATCGCAAAACCTTTACCGGTGGCGGCCGTAGTATTGCCCAAACTATCCAGGGCGTCGGTGCGCTGACGCACTTCATGAGGCAAATGACTCATTTCGGCAATACCGCCCGCATTATCGGCAACCGGACCGTAAGCATCGGTCGCCAGCGTAACGCCCAACGTGCTCAGCATGCCGACACCGGCCAAAGCCACCGCGTAAAGACCGGCGGCAATCGTACCGTCGGCTTTATAGCCCAGCCATATGCTCAACAAAATAGCCACCGCAACGATTAATACCGGGAACACGGTACTCATCATGCCGACCGCCAAGCCTTGAATAATCGTAGTTGCCGCGCCTGTTTGAGTGGCATGGGCAATGGCTTGCGTGGGTTTTTCGGTATAAGCCGTGTAATATTCAGTAACATAAGCAATCGCGTTACCGGCAATCAAACCGACCAGGATGACTAACCAATAATTAAAACTAACGCCCGACGCCAAGATAGCGAATAAAGAAAGCCCCAAAATAACGGCTGAAGCTCCCCAAACGGATCGGCGCAGCACTGTCAATAAATCATCCAGGCTGGCGTTTTCGTCAACCTTCATCACATACCGTCCAATAAACGTAGCGATACGGGCAACTATGGAGCCTTCGGCAATAGCAGCATGCTTCAATTCTTTACCGGTCACCATGTAAATACCGAACAAGCTGGCAATAATGCCTACCGCAGCCACTAAAAAAGGCAGTCCGATAAAAGCCGGCGATTTTGCGCCCAAGGCCGCACCCAAGGTTGCCGCGGCAATAATAGAACCGCTATAGCTTTCAAATAAGTCTGCGCCCATGCCCGCAACATCGCCCACGTTGTCGCCCACATTATCGGCAATAACCGCAGGATTACGTGGATCGTCTTCGGGAATGCCTTGCTCGACCTTACCCACCAAATCCGCGCCGACATCGGCCGCTTTGGTATAAATACCGCCGCCAACCCTGGCGAACAAGGCGATGCTGCTGGCGCCAAAACCGAAGCCGGTAATGTAGACCAACTGATTCGGATTGCCGTTAAAGATCAAAAACAACACCGTCATGCCGATCAAACTAAAGCTGACCACCGCCATGCCCATAATCGAGCCGCTGCCGAACGCCACTCTCAAGCCCTCATGCAGATTGTGACTGGCCGCCGCAGCCGTGCGGACATTGGCACGAACCGCCACATACATACCCAGATAACCCGCCCCTGCCGATGCAATCGCACCGACAACAAAGCAAAGCGCGGTTTGCCACTGCAAAAAAACCGAAATGACCGTAGCAACAATAGCGATAAAAATGGCGATAACCCGATATTCACGCGATAAAAAAGCGGTCGCCCCTTGTTGAATAGCCTTGGCAATCGCTTGCATGGTTTCATTGCCTTGGTCGTAAGCCAGAATACGGCGCAACTCCCAAATCACGAACGCGCATCCCGTAATACCCATCAATAATGCGATAACAACTGATGCCGATGTTGGAAACATCATAACTACCTCTCCTCTTTGGTTGGTTTAGCGTGAGCCGGTGAGGCGACGCTATTTTTTATTATTTTAGTAACCACTCAACAGATGCCGGACTTTAACAACAAGGCATGGATAGGGCTTAAATGGATGCGATTTTTTTATCGGCCGAATCCGCGTTATCCATGATTTATATTTTACTGCCGGGTAGTTACATTATTTAGCTGACGTACAGCATGCAGCCCTGCGTATTAGAAGCGGCATTTAGCCAAGACGCAACTTTTTAAGTGTGGCGCAAGCGTCTCCCCCGCTAATGTCAGGGATTATTCTTAATTCCAGCGCCTTTAACCGGTTGAGTTTGACCTCATAATGCTCGATTTCCTGAGTGGTGTTCGGAGGACTAAAATGGTATTGCTGGCGCAAAATTTCACGGTAAGCGCTTTCGTTATCGATCAAACCAAGCAGGACGAATTCCTGGGTGCGCGCCTGTTGCCGCTCCTCGAATTCCAGAAAAATACGTTCGATAGCGCAAGGCTGATCGAACACCACGCGGATAGTTTGCTCGCCGGAATTTGCCGCCCGCCAACCGGCGCCTGAGTCCTCATTCAACAACAAAGCCGACTCAACCGGATGCTCTGGACACTCCGAGGAGATCTCAACTTGGGCAAGCTGCTCCAGATCCAGAAAGTCCAGGTTCGAAGACGGGCTGTTTTCGGGAACTGAGTTGATGAGTGTTTTACGCATTATTTCTCACTTGTTGCCGCGCAACGTTTATAGCAAAAAGACAACGCCAAACAACCCGCAAAGCAAAGATTTATAAGGCGCGTTGTGTGACAGTTTAGGTTTTTTATCAAACGACAAACTCGACGTTAGCTATTTTTACTCACCCTGACCAACTTATTAACACAGGAACAATGAAGCGTTGACCAAGCACCGCTAACTTAAAAATCTTGGGGTAATGATTGTACCCCGCAAATTGCAAAAAAGAGCGCTCCTACAAAACAAATGCAAGCGAACCGGGCGACAACGAAAACCGGTGCTTCCGGCAATCAATGCACCCGATAATGGCATCCAAGCATGTACTTTTCGTTATAATGAAATAATTTTTAAAAGATTGAAATTTATGAATAAATTAAATTAGGTTACTTTATCCCCCAATAATGCACCAATTAGGTGATGTTGCTGATAAATTTACCGCTATTATTTCGACAATCCGTGATGAATACCTTTCATCGAAACAGAGTTACCGTCCTAGTCAGAAGAACCTGGAATGGCGTAGGAAACATAAGTTTATTGAACAATAAGTTATCACTGATATACGGAGAGATTTTTAAATTGAATCCACATGAATTTCTACCGGAATTAAACATTAAGGCTTAAGCCGCTCGCTGTCTCATGAAAAAACTCCCCATCGGCATCCAAACCTTTTCCGAGCTGATTACCGGCGGCTATTACTACGTCGATAAAACGCCGCTGATTGCCGAACTGGCCGATGGAAAATATTATTTCCTGGCCCGTCCGCGCCGGTTTGGTAAGTCGTTGCTGGTCAGTACCTTGAAAGCGGCGTTTGCCGGTGAACAGGCCTTGTTTGAAGGCTTGTATCTGCACGACCACTGGGATTGGGCGGTGCAGTATCCCGTGATCCACATCAGCTTTGGACGCGGCGTGGTGACTGGAGTAGAGTCGCTGAACCATATTTTTCGGGCGATGCTGGATGAATCGGCTCAACATTACGGCGTTGAGTTAAAACAACAGTATTTAACCAATCGTTTTTCCGAGCTTATTCAAAAGCTGCAAGCTAAGTTTAAGCAGTCCGTTGTCGTTCTGGTGGATGAATACGATAAGCCGATTCTGGATAATATTGAAAAAAATGATTTAGCCATTGAGATAAGAGAAGGCTTGAGAAATATTTATTCGGTGATTAAAGACAGCGACGCTTATATTAAGTTTGCTTTGCTGACCGGGGTTAGTAAATTTAGTAAAGTCAGTTTATTTAGCGGCTTAAATAACTTAAAAGATATTACGTTGGATAGCCGTTATGCCGCGCTGTGCGGTTATACAAACCGGGAAATTAAAGCGGTCTTTGATGGACATTTGGACGGGGTCGATTTCGTACAGTTGGCCGAGTGGTATAACGGTTATAACTTTTTAGGCGAGACCGTGTATAACCCTTTCGATGTTCTGTTGTATTTGGATCAACGGATATTTAAAAACTACTGGTTTGAAACCGGCAGCCCTGCTTTTTTAATTAAGCTGGCGCGGGAAAAGCGATACTCGATTCCTGATTTTGAAAACATCGTTGTTGATGAAGCCATGCTGGCGAGTTTTGATGTCAATGAAATTGCCTTGGAAAATCTGCTGTTTCAAACCGGTTATTTAACCATAGCCCGCATAGAAGAGCTGGGCGGTAAGCGGTTTTATCATCTGACCTATCCTAACCGCGAAGTTAAATCGAGCCTGAACGGCTATTTACTGTGGGATTTAACGCAATCGTCGGCAAGCGTGGTGACTGGAAATCAAATTCAACTTTATAAGGCATTGAGCGAACCCGATTTTGTCAAACTGAAACAGACCTTATCCGCACTTTTTGCCGGTATCCCTAATGATTGGTATCGTAAAAACCAATTAGCCAATTACGAAGGTTACTACGCGTCAATTATTTACAGCTGTTTTGCCGCTTTAGGTTTAACTGTTATCGCTGAGGATGTCACTAATCAGGGACGTATCGACTTGACGGTGATACTGGATAATAAAATCTTTATTATTGAGTTCAAAGTGCTTGATGGGGCTAAAAGACAGGGGACGGCTTTGGCTCAAATCAAAGCTAAGAATTACAGCCAAAAATATGCAGACTCTAAAAACAGCGTGTTTTTAGTCGGCATTGAATTTGATAATGCGCAACGTAATATCGCTTTTTTTGCATGGGAACAGGTTTAGACGGCATCCGCCTGGGTCGCCTCCCTAACGTTAGGCACCACAGCTCTCGGTCGCTATCGGCGACACGCCCATATTTCACGTTTCTATTCCGGCCCGCAATCGGTATGCATTAGCCGGTCTCCACCATAAAATACAATCTGTTAAACACTGTGTTTACCGTTATCCTGTCAGCCACCTGGTACATGCCTTCATCGCCGACGATAAAATCAACGGCTGCGCCTAACGGTTTGTCTATTACAGGACGCGGCTTGAAACCGCGTCCCGCACAAGATTCCAATAGTGTCGATATTAACCGGCAGCCTTCACCGCCCCCTCAGGAAACTGCATGGTCATGCAATGCAAACTGCCGTACTGATGCACCAAGGGATGACAAGGAACGGCGATAACTTTGCGATCAGGGAAGCAACCGGCCAAGCGTTGCAGCGCCACCGCATCCATCGGGTCGCCGTAAGCCGGCACTAGCACCGCATGATTAATAATTAAAAAGTTGGAATAATTGGCCGGAAGCTGCTGCCCGTCTTCATCAAAGATCGGTTTCGGCAGCGGTAACGGCACCAAGTGATAAACATCTCCGTCCTGAGTCCTAAGCGCTTGCAGTTGCGATTCCATGAATTTCAAACTGCTGTAATGCGGGTCGTCAACATCGTCGCTACTGGTGTAAGCAATGGTGTTCGCCGAACAAAAGCGCGCCAAGGTATCGATATGGGCATCGGTGTCATCGCCGCTCAGGTTTTCCTGATCCAGCCAAAACACTCGTTTTGCTCCCAAGTGTTGGAGTAATTGCTGTTCTATCTCTTGTTGACTCAAACCCTTGTTACGGTTTGGGTTTAACAGGCATTGTTTGGTGGTCAAAATAGTGTCTATACCGTCGCTCTCGACGCTGCCGCCTTCCAGAATAAAATCGACATCGGTATGGCTGGCGCCTTTAAAAGGTCTGGCGTTGAGCAGTTTATGATTAAGCGCGTTGTCGTTTTGGTGCGAATATTTTTCACCCCAGCCATTGAAAAGAAAATTCATGTGCATGATGGCACCGTCTTTTTCGACGCTAAGAAAAACAGTATCCCTGACCCAGATGTCATTAACGACGGCATGGATGAAATCGATGTTGTCGGTCTTGCCGATTAAGGTTTGAATATGCTGCTGATGACTGTCATCCCGACACACGATAAGCAGCTTTTGATATTGACTGATGGTCTCGCTGATAACGCTGTAGGATTGTTCTACCTCGTCAAGATTGCGAAAATCACCGGTAAGATGCGGCCATGCAATTAATACGGCGGATTGTTTTTCCCATTCTGCTGGAAATCTGTTCATGGTTTTTAGTTCCCTGTAGTTGTTATGTCCCGGTTATGCACCGAAATCCGAGTGGAGCAACATTTCTTCGGCATGTGCCAGCGTATTGGCGGTGATATTGACGCCGCCCAACATTCTGGCAATTTCTTCAACGCGCTCTTGGCTTTCGAGTAACCGGACATTGGAAGAAGTTATATCGGTTTGGTTGTTCTTTTCAACGTAGAGATGATGATGCGCTTGTGCAGCGACTTGTGGTAGGTGAGTGACGCACATGACTTGCCGGTTACGGCTTAAGCTGCGCAGTTTTTGTCCGACGATTTCGGCAATGCCTCCGCCTATGCCTGAGTCTACCTCATCAAAAATCATGGTCGGGGTGGTTTTATCACTGGATGTGGTGACTTGAATCGCGAGGCTTATGCGCGACAGTTCGCCGCCGGAAGCCACTTTAGCCAGTGGTTTGGCTGGCAGGCCGGGATTGGCGCAGACCAGGAATTCGATTTTATCTTTGCCGTTCAGCTTCGGCGTATTGCTCTCCAGCGCGCTGATATCGACCAGAAACTCGCCTTGCGGCATGCCCAGCTCCTTGATCATCGCTGAAATCTGCTGTTGCAGTTTTTTGCCGCGCAGCTTGCGTTGTCCTGACAGTTGCGCGGCCAGTTGGTGGTATTCGGCGAGCAGTTTTTCGGCGCTTAGCGTTAACGCTTCGATGCGTTCGCTGCTGTGCGCCAGCCCGTCGAGTTCATGCTCAAGTTTACCGACCAGCTCCGGTAATTCATCCGGGCTGACATGATGCTTTCGGCTAAGGCTGTGCACAATGCCGATCCGGTTTTCCAGCATTTCCAGCTGCTGCGGATCGGCTTCTTGCGACTCCAAAAAACGGCGTAACTGAAGCGATGCTTCTTCAACCTGAATCTGGGCTTCGGACAACATCGTGCTGATTTCGTTTAATTCAGGCGCAAATTGGGCAATATGGCTTAACTCGGCCAAGCAGTGATTCAGCATTTGATTGACCGATTGCCGGTCGTTTTCATAAAGCACATCGAGCTGAGCTTGACCGGTAGTTAAAATCTGACCCAAATTGGCGAGCTTGTCGTGTTGTTCGGAAAGCTCGGCATAATTGAAATTCGTCAAGTCCAGTTGCTGCAATTCTTCAAGTTGATAACGCAGCAACTCTTCGCGTTCGGTTTGATCGACGCTGGCTTTAATCAGTCCGGCCAGCTCTTTACTGGTTTGATGCCATTCCCGGTAACACGCGTTGACGCGGTCCAACAACGGCTGGTTGTTTGCGTAAGCATCCAATAAACGGCGCTGCTCGTCCGCATTCAGCAAAGTCAAATGCGCATGTTGACCGTGAATTTCGACCAGTTTTTCACTGAGTTCCTGCAAGGCCTGCAAGGTCACCGCGCGGTTGTTGATATACGCCTTGGAGCGGCCGTCGTGATTAACCACGCGCCGGATCAGGCATTGCTGTTCGGCATCCAGTTCATTTTCCTTAAGCCAACGTTGCGCCAAAGGCGCATCGGCCAAATCGAATTCCAAGTTAATTTCGGCGCGCTTGCAATTAGGCCGCACATAGCCCGAATCGGCCCGGTCGCCCAGCGCCAAGCCCAAAGCGGTTAATAAAATAGACTTACCGGCTCCGGTTTCGCCGGTCAGCACCGACATGCCCTGTTCCAGGTCGAGGTCTAATGATTTAACGACGGCGAGGTCGATGATATTAAGGTTTAATAGCATGAGTATCGGTGTAGTAACCACTGCTCCAGTTTAATTTGTGCCTGAGTATATAAAAAAAATCATGGCCTTCCGGGTGCAAAATTCTAATCGGTTTAGGTTCTTTTTTAATTAAAATCTTGTCGCTGATGAATACTTCTGGAATTTCAATATGGTCGCAAGTGACCAAGGCATTGATTTGCTTAGTCTGGCAAAAGCTTATTTCGATTTCGGCCGAATCGTTAATGACGATGGGCCGGTTCGACAATGTATGGGGATTAAGCGGCACCAAAACCAGCGCGTTTAAGGCCGGATGCAAAATCGGCCCGCCGGCGGACAGGGAATAAGCGGTTGAGCCGGTCGGCGTGGAAACGATCAGACCGTCGGAACGCTGCGAGTTTAAAAAGACGTTATCGATTTTGGTGATGATTTCTATCATGCTGGGCGTTACCCAACGATGGATAACCACTTCGTTGACGGCGGTTTCTTCATGGATGACTTGCCCGCCACGGATGATTTTGGTGCGTAATAAATAGCGCTTTTCCTCAATGTAATGGCCTTGAAGCATACGATGCAGCTTGTCGGACAACTCGTTGGGCGATATATCCACCAAGAAACCCAAACGTCCCAAATTGATGCCGATTAACGGAATATCGTCCTTAACGATAGCGCGGGCCGCGGCAAGAAAAGTGCCGTCGCCGCCGACCGCGATAACCAGTTCGCAACACTGCCCCAAGCTATCGATGGCGCAGGATTCAACGGCCGGGTGGCTAATGAAATGAGCGCTGTCTTTAGCGACAATAACGGTGTAGCGATGGTGCGTTAAAAAAGCATGCAGAGCGGTTAAAGACGCGGCGATACTGGGATCGCTGGGTTTACCTATGATGCCGATGGTCTTAAAAGGAGTCTGCATTGCGGGATAACAATCGGGAAATGAAGGGGATTGGATAAAAAAACCCGGACTGGACCATGACTAGGATAAATTCACTGAATATTTCGGATGCCGCATAACTTGGCGTTGTCGGTTAGCATAATGTTTTTGCACACGAGACACAATGTAAGTATTCACTTTCAACGCTTGATCGAATCAGTGCTAAAAATCCATGCCTTGGCGGCTATCACCAAGCCGCGGCCAAGCCGTCAGCACCGCCTTGACCACAGTCGCCAAGGGTATCGCTAAAAATACGCCCCAGAACCCCCACAAACCGCCAAAAAACAAAATGGCGACGATAATGGCGACGGCATGCAAATTAACCGCTTCCGAAAACAATATCGGCACTAATATAACACCGTCCAGCGCCTGGATAATGGAGTAGGCAATCACCACGTACATAAACTCATCGCTGCCTAAGCCCCACTGAAAATAAGCGACGGCCAACACCGGAAAGGTAACCAAGGTGGCGCCGATATACGGGATGATAACCTGCAAGCCCATCAACACGGCCAACAGCATTGCGTAATTAAGCCCCATCGCCGCGTAAGTGAGGTAACTGACCGCCCAAAGAATAAAAACCTCCCCGAACTTGCCGCGCACATAATTACCGATTTGCATATCGACTTCTTGCCAGACCCGCACCGTCAAACGCCGGTCTTGAGGCATAAACTGCAAAAACCAAGACACCAGCACCTGTTTATCTTTTAAAAAGAAAAACACCATCATCGGCACCAGAAACAAATAAATCATAACGCTGACCAAACCCACCACGGATGCCGCTGAAAGCGACAGCACATTTTGCCCGTACGTTAACAATTCTTTCTGCACGGCAAACATGACCTGTTGGATTTTGCTTTCCGAAACCCATTTCGGATACTTTTCCGGCAAGTGCATGATGCCGGTTTGCGCCCGATTGAGTATCTCAGGAACCTGCTGCACCAGTTCCACGGCCTGTTGCGAAACAATCGGTATCAGATAAAACAACAAAAACCCCAAACACGCCATAAACACAGAAAATACCAGACAAACCGCCGGAAGGCGGGGGATGTTTATCGCTTCCGCCTTACTGACCAAACCTTCCAACAGATACGCCAATACGATGGATACGAAAGCCGGCATTAATAAGTCGGACAACGAGTAAATCAGCAC